>JAAUXU010035935.1_pt1 | contig 74178 bp, 69 predicted proteins | sample 7278151 | NCBI WGS metagenome assembly JAAUXU01 (sample SAMN14350113, study PRJNA611818) | marine sediment metagenome | isolation source: surface marine sediment (1.8m) | place: French Polynesia: Moorea | collected 2018-08
CCCCTGGCTCCCCCACCGGTTGCGCAACACCAAGGGGTTGGACAACCACAAAAAACACTTTAAGCACAACCCCCCCCCCCCCCCCCCCCCAAGGAATTTTCGGCAAATCTCACTACTCGATGAGCGAGGGCAAGATGGAGCAACACTTAAAGTAGTCATCATGTGGATTGCTTACAGCTACAGTAGAAGAAGTCAAGCAAGAGTCACACAACCTCACACGAACATTGCTCGTAGCTTCAGTACTAGTCTAACCCGAGTAAAATGCAGGCAAAATTTCCTTGGGGTGGAGGCAAGAAGCACGGTAAATGAAAGCTAAGAATCTACAGGAGGATGAATTGGATTACAGAAGATTCAAAGTGTTATTGTAAGTGCAAATGCTTAAAAAAGTGTAAAAAAGATATACCGCACACCCTTTATGGTTACTTTATTTTAAGTATAATGCCTTTTTTGGCTAACTCTCATCCCTAATTTGAGACCTCCTGCTAAGCCTGCTTTAGCTTGATCTTTTAAAGTATGATTGGGATTTTTAGCCTCACTAAATGCTTTTATCGAGCACCTTCCTGTTAAATCATTTTTAGAGTGTTCAGTATCTTTAACGATGGCATAACCCTGGCATGAAATTGAGCTGCCCTCTCAAGTTCTCTCACACGAGCATCTCCTCTTACCGATCTCTCTTTTACTTGGGTATCAGGACCAATGTAGTTATGGTCGGGTAAATGCAATTTGGAAAATTTAGTAAGCTATTTAAACTTCCCCCGGTTATGCCAGAAACCAACCGAGCTAGTCCTTTTTTACACCCAAGTTCCTTTCAAGATGTATTGCTTTCCTAATGTTCCCATCGAACAATTTTTCTTCTGTAATTGAACACTTGCAGACAAAGTCTCTTTTTTGCTCTGCAGACAGGACACATGGTTCTATTAGGAGGATTTGTATTGCTTCTTTACGCTGTGTAAATTTTGGCTTCTTCTCGCTGGCAGCAGTTCTTACAGCAGATCACAAATGGTGTAAAGTCTTCATTTTGACATTGTGTGCAGTATCAGGCATACTGATCGCACAATATACAAGTTACCTTCGGATGCTCTCTGACATTGTACCAATCTATTCTTTTCTCTGCCAACTTTGGAGGGGGGCAGCCAGATGAGTCATAGCATTCATTAAATGAACAGCAGTCGAGAATGAACATTGACCTGATAATTCATCTACATTTAGCACAAAACACAATTGCTGCTTTTTCATGACACATGACATGGAAAAATTTTTTAAATCTTTCTTATCATGCTATATTACAGGTGTTTTATGCTTTGATTCACCTTTTCGACTATTCGGTATAAAGAGCCATCATCACCAGGCTTTTGTAGAAATTAAGGTCCTTTCCTTGAATTATTTTATAGTCTGTGTTGTTTTCAATATGCTTAAATCTTATTGTTTCAGACTCGGTTTGATCATTGCGTCTTTCCGTAAATGGATTTAGACAATCCTCGTGCTGCACTAGCCAAACCATCTGCCGCACCAATTCCAGCTAAAAGAGTTGGAAGTGATATTAAAAAAGCATCCAATTCCACTCAGTTGTTTTGGGGAATCTTCATACTTATCAATGTACCTAATGCATTTTTCAACTGATTCACTTTAATCTGCGTCAAAAAGGCATGGAAGAGTGATTTTGAGATTGATTTCTACTGAAATCTTGCGAAGCTACAAAGTACATCGTAGCTTGTGGATAGTGCTAGGAAGTGAAATCCCTAGATGCAAAAAGTAAGGGTATGAATCAGTCGTACCTGTGTATATAAGGTATGATTATGTACATGATTGCACTGGCAAACCTAGGCAATGTTGCATAGTTTCCTTTGATGGAAACCACGGGTGTTTCGGTCGAAAATGACCAATGAGCGTGATGGAAGAATCAGACAATACTTTCGGATCGGGGTCAGGCTGGCATAAGTGATTCAAAGACTTAAACTACCCCTACTTACAGCGGGACCATGGTTTACTTAACTTAAACTTAGTCAACATACAAGTAGGTCAGGTGGACAACAGAAGCGGTCCAATCATTTTCAAGGCCTTCTGCGCCTTTTTTAAACTCCTAATTCATTCCTAAGATAAGATCCCTCCTGTGTTCCGAGGGATCAAACGCGCACGGGCCTCATTTGTAGGTATTCACTGCCAACATCCGCGAGTCGGTGTGCAACATGCAGACGGGTCTGACCTGGTGGAAACGCTTCTACCAGCTGACAAAACTACCATTGGTGCCTCTTTATGGCGGGTTTCCAGTTAAGTTAACCACGCACGTGGGGGAGCCCATTCATCCCGACGCTTTCAACACGGTAGAAGCTTTCAGGGAAGCTGCCTTCCACGCTATGGAGGGACTCATTGAAGAGCACCAGGTGAGAGTGACCTTTTGCTTCACCTGCACCAGGGGATGCAACTTGACCTTCTTGTCAGATCCTTCCTGGAAGCATATTGAGAGCGATGTCAGAGCGCTTGGAAGGAGAGATTCAGCTCTTGGGGACGCAATTCCAAAAGTGGCTGCAACGCTGGAGAAGACCTGATCAGATTCGAGACTGCGTGAAGAATGTCCAAGTTCAAGGAACTGAGGCTTTGCCCCTGGTTGCTTCTTCAGCAGAATCATCACTGCCTGTAACGAGTGGAAAAAGTGCATCAGCAGAACTGCCCGAAGACGACGAAGGAGTCGGAATGCTTTCACACACCCAATCAGATGAGACAGAGGAAAACCTGTTCACTGAAAGCAATCCCGTTATGATGAGCGATAGAGAGAAGATCCCTAATCCGATTTAAGACGAGAGTGATTGCTCCAGTGGCTCGAGCACGATCTCTTCACCTCCTTCTCAGCGCAAGCTAACTTACTGATGCTTCGAACCCTACATGAGTACCTTTTTACTACCACAGCTGCCCTTTCTTTCGTCTACATGTACAGCACCTACAGCGCACACGGATTGTCTGATTGTATTCCAGAGGAATAGTCACAACCTTCCGAAATGCTTTCGCCAACTTTAAACACTAGTAATAAGTCGGAGTCGCCTGAAGAGCGCACAGCAAGTCAGTTAACTAAAACCAATCTGAACTCTCCAGAGTCGTTAAGACGGCACTGAATAGGCTCTTGATTACCCATTTTGGCCGGGGACTTGAGGGAAAATTGGCCGCCAACTCAGGAAAGTTTCCATTCTCGGCTTGATTTCAGAGGAGGAATTGTGGTGATTGGACTGACTACTCCAGGTTTATCTCTTCGCGCAGAATACTCGAACTCATGGCGGAGTTTTCGTCCACTGTTTCATCACCAGGTAAAGAGAAATGAAAGCTTGAGCCGCATGCATTAAGAAAGAAAATTCTTGTTCACACCTGCGTCTGACTGACAAAAAGGCTTCCCTGAGGCGTTTTTGCTCATCCCCTCGTCCATCCATCAAAAATGGATAAGAAATGTGTCGTCGAACACCTGCGAGGAGAGACAATTTGTGGAACGCTTTGACACTTTCCTCCGGCAGATGATTGTGCGCACTCGTATAATTACTTTGCTCTTGGCAGCTTGAACCCAAAGTGTGAGAAGTGAGAGAGACTTTTAACATGGCTTTCTGTACATCCAGTAATGTCCTTTCCTTCTCATACTCCCCAGATCCCCTGGCATTCTCGTTTCTTCTCCGGAGGACCCTTGTAGAATACAAATGCTAGCAGAGTCAAGGAGAGAAAGTGTCGGAATCAAAGATAGAAAGGAGGAGGCGAAAAGACGCCATGGGAGGAGGCCAATTTCGCCTCCCCCTCCCTCTCTGCACCCCCCAGAAGAATGTGCTCCAGATGCTTCCCGGCATTTTCCTACAGCTGGACCACACGAAGGATTGAAGCGTTATGCACGCGTGGACGCCGGCCGAGGCGGCCTTGAGGAAGGAGGCCTTGGAATAGCTAACAGCATTGTTGCGCATTATGCATTCGCACCACATTCTGGCAGCGACACCAACATTTTCTTAACAACGTCTTGAGTGTCCCATTAAGGGCTGCTGCTTTAAGTCATTCTCTCGTGCGCGCATAACTTGAATTTATGAGCAATAGGCTACTTTTTTTCGGCGAGAACAAATCTTCCTGAAGTGACGCCAAACGCCCTTCTTTAACTTTAATGTCGAATCACACAAGGGAGGGCATAGAAATCGACGGCGGAGGAAGTCGCTCGGGGGGGGGGGGGGGGGGGGGGGCGAGATTGGTGGGGGGCGGGTGGAAGCAAACCAAGAATAACAATGGGGCCAAAAGGGAAGGAGAGACAAACTTTGAGAGCTCCGAGTTGGCTTTCTCGCAGTGTGTACATGTGTGGGTGGATCGGTGGGCGAGCGTTACGCATGACACTTGACTTCTTGATGCAAAAATCGTATATTGACCTGATAATGTCATAGTGGCAGCAAGAGCACTGAATTCGGTGATATTCTTCTTTTCTGACATTGAATAGCTGATAAGACGCCGTGACATAAACTCTTCGATAATTTATCATACACTACTTGTCACTACAAAAACAATGAACCTATTGTACGTATAACAAGAATAACCAATAACTCATGAATCATGATATATGCGCAGTCTTAACAGTCTACGAGTACGAGTACTGAATAAAACGTTGACAGGTCTTCAGTTAACTTGAGTGTACGTGCTCTTATAAGAGATTTTTGATTAACATAGTATTAGTAACTATAGTAGCAGGAAGAAACAATGAAACAGTCAATCTGTGCGATGTCTGCGATATAAAACTGCAAGATTCTCGTCATATCTGCACGTGAGCATCATTCTGGAAGTCTTAAGACAGCAGGCTTTCTTTGCCGTTTTCGTACACGGATATTGGCCTTCCCGCCAATTCGGACATGTCACTCTGGATGGAGTTCAGGTGGTTCACCAACTCGCTCATGTCCTCGCTCACCTTGGCGAACTCGCTCATGTTGTTGCCCTCTTCGGTCGCCACAGATGAAGGCGCAATCGCCGTTGGTGTTGGTGTTGGCAGTACGGGAACGGGAGTAGTGGAGTGGGACGACGGCGACTCCTGATCTTCTTTACCTTTAGGCTTGCGGGAGACACTGACCTCGTTTTCCAGCTCGGTGCGGTCTTGGATGCCTGAGAGAAACAAATGCGTAAGTACGTCATTAAGCGTTCATAAGTTGTACTGCTCGCAGGAGTAATTACCATGCATTACAGTACGGTACTGACTACATAGCAGTGTTTACCCATGTCACTATCTTCGGTAGCAGTAGAAGCATTTGCCATCTCCACCACCGGTCGGAATGTGGAATAGATCGGTTGTTGCTGTTGGCCTGGGTCTTTTTCCCCGACTTGTTCACCTCCTCGTCTTCTCCGGCCAGCTGGAGATCGCTTGCTGCCGGCGTTGCTGTAGTTCGAGTCCGTGCTGCACGAGGAGAGGGGCCTCCTCTGCTGCTGGTAGATTTGCTCTTGTCTCCTGTTCGACCATTGCTTGCGAGGATGGAAGTTGTAGGGGCTTCTTCTGTGGTGAGGACGCGGGCTGTTGCGGATGTGGGCGTGGCGGACGGGCGTGACCAAGGCCTACGTGTGCACGTGTTAAAAGAACAAAGTCCTCATTGTGTCCTGAACGCGTGCACGGGACTGACATGCGCGACGTCTCCAGGTGCATTTGGCATCACAAAGGAGCACCCAAAATGCAGATTTTTGCACTTCCGTTGAAAATTACCTGATCTGGTTGGGGAGCTCGTCTGGGAGCCATAAAGTCGTCCTCCCCTCCCTCTTCGTCTTCCCCTCCTCCCTCAGACTCTAATGCGTAGACAGATTCGTTTCCATCTTCGGACAAATAAGCAGAGCTGTCCCAACCTATTTGAGAATAGATCACATTCACGTGTGTAGGTAGGACAGTACGTACGCATCTTCTGCTGAGAACGACTGCAACAGTGTGGTAATGCTAATGCTGACTGTCGTAGCATACGCATGGGTACAACTGGTGACTATCCTGCTCTTACTCACTCACACACAAGAGACCTGTAATGACGTCAAGCATTACTTGCTGTAGAAGAGAACTGATTGGCACCATTAGGACGCCTGGTCTTAACACCGCCATAATGCAAGTTTCCAGGTAGTGGATGATTTGTGCTTTCTTACTTTAGACAGGCCCCTCCTTACAAAGCTGAAGGCGCCTAAAGACGATCAGTCAGGCCTTATTTACTCTCGTCCCGACCACATTGTCTACTCCTAAGGGAGCTACCGGATTTGTGGACTAATGGATGAGCACGCGTAAAAGGAATTCCCATTACGCTGTACTACGGCAAGTAGTGCAGTCGCTGTACCTCCTCCGTTATTATAACGATCGTCATCAAACCGCGGGTCGCGCCAGGAATCGCCGTTGCCATAGCAGACGGACGCGGACTCGTAATGTTGCTCGTCCGCGCAAAAACCGTCCCCTTGGAGTTGTCCATCCATAGTCGTCATGGAATCTGTCATACTGTCGCACAAAAAGATCAGGGTCATACGAGTACATACCACGTCAGACTGGGACAACGCAATCAATACCTTGATCCAGCTCCAGAGCAGTAACCTGAGGTGACTCCTCTGAAGCCTCCAATAACATGAGCTGGGCTGGCGCAACAGGAAGTCGAAGTTAACTGGTGAGGTTGGGCTCGATGATGATGATGGCCGTAGAACACATTAGGTACGGAGCATTGCGAACAGGTGAAGGCATTACGGGAGAGCTGGATGAAAGACAGTTACAATTACGACACTCTTCACAAAGAGTCACTGAAGAGGACAGTGACATCGCAGTGCAGCACCTGATGCCCAAACGATCCGACGCTACCAGCGGCTCTCAGCACCCCGTTGTACGAGGCCACTCCTCTCAAGGGCGGGACTGGGGCGTTCGTCACGCCCTCAGACTGTTGACGTCTGGCAGCGCTGGAGAATGGCGAACAGCTGGCGGCATTGATTGGCGGTGGAAGAGGTGGCGGCGGCAAACTATTTTCCAGGCCTTTTCCGGAAGCGGATAGTGGAGGCGACCTGCGATGACTGCGCGACGAGCGGTCAGAGCCTGAGGTGTCTGCAGAGTACAAATAAAATTTTAACAAACAGTTTGCCAAGTATAAAAGAATGGAGCCAGTGAGAAGTAGGTTTGACCATCACAAAAGCACCAGCAAAAAGTGCTCCTCCACTTTGGTTCTCAGCGTGCGCTAAAAGGCTACCTTTGTTGCTGCTGTCCTCGTGACCTCTGCCTGCTGCTGACCACGAAGACTTTTTGTCTGGCGGTGACACCGAGCACTTTACGCTGGGACAAGTCTAGGAGTAAAAAAACATTCTTTAATTAGTTCCAATAGCTCGAACGTGCGTTTACGTATGATGACATACTTAGACGGACCAGAACAGCCCCGACAACGGCCTAAAAGGCGCTGGCTGTTCATTGCCCTGCTCGGTCTTTAATGTGATGAACATGAATAAATGTCTAGCCAAGCAGAGGACCATTGTTCGCGCGGCCAATCAGCCAAATTATAGAGACCCCACACTGAGATGCCATTGTGTCATATGAAAGGGGCTTTCTAAAGAGGCAGAGGGGGTTGAGAGGGGTCAGCACAAAAGAGGAGAAAAAGAACCATTTCCTGGCTAGACTGCCACATTATACATCCATCCAACAAAAGTAACTGAACGAAACAAGGAGACCATGCGAGTGCTGTGCTCACTTCACTCACAGTTAGTATGTGACGAAGTTGGAGCTTAAAACTAATAGAAATGGGCCTCATGGCATCCTTTTTTGTGTACGGAGAGAAAGGAAGAAAAAGCTGACTCAGTCTGAACGTAAGAACTTTCTGGTATGTCCACATTAGTCTATCCAGAAGAAAGGTCGGGATTTGACCACCGCCATCTCCCAAGAAAGAGGGGGAGGGGGATGGGATGGCCAGGGGCTTTAGGTAAGAAAAGCTTCGAGGTCGGAATACCAAAATGAGAGGAGGAGTGGATGGGGATAAACACCAAGGAGGGAGCCGGCAAGTAGCACGTTCTGCTGGTACAAGAGTAGCAAAGAGAAATGTGAAAAAGTTGACCAACTGAGGCCTTCTCGGTTTTAGACGTGCTTAAGTATAAGCAATAATTTTTCATTGCCAAGTGTACGTGCACTGCTTTCTTAAGAGCTGTAAGTCTGAAAAGTAGGGTAAAAGTCTCAAAAGTGAAGGGTCTACGTTCAGTCTTTGTATTCACTGCAGTCAAGCTCCAGTGAGGGGTCCGACGCCGGAGTTCGGGGGCGTCGAAGAATTTTCCCCTGTCTGTCTGATGCACGTGAGCGTGCACGTGTACGCACCGCACGCGTGCCCACATCCTCTCGTCACCCTATCTGCACCGCGTGTGCAACGCCGGAAATGTGACTGTCCCGACCACTCTTGGGCCGCTCTCTCCTCCTTCTCTGAGTACGTACAATCTAGCACCAAAAAGCATACTTATACGCATTCTGTCTGTCCATTTCCTCTCTCTCAATCACAGAAGCGCCTTTACGGACTCACAACTCACACAATCCCCTCGTCCTCTCCTCGTCGTTCCCCCTCTCTTCTTTTATTCGCCGCAATCAAATAACTCAGTCTTCCTCCCCTACAACTAACTACTACAGCGTATTTGGAGAGTTGATCCCATTAAAAGAACAGTGCTTGGGTAGGCTTCTCTCCCCTCCCTTTGTGGAGGAAGAAGAGGTGATTGTGGAACCAAAAATGTAATGAACCACAATAGTATAAAGCAGGTCATTCTGTAAGAGCTACCTGCTGGTTGGTTCGTCGGTGTGCAGGAGATCTCGCGGCCGCGAGTGCTTGAGGACACAGAACATGAATTCTTAAGAATGAAAGTCCTTAATGCAGTTGGTTGTTTTTCCCTCCCCCCTTCAAACTCTCAGTCAGTCTGATCTTGTAAGGAGGCGGCGGCCGCCACGTGACACAAAACTTTTTGATGACATTTGTAACCTAACTTTCTTTTCCCCATCTAAAAGTTTTACCGAATTTGATTGTAAAGATGGGCTGGGTTCCACTAGGGTGGTAGTAGCATATGGACCCTGCTGATGTTCTTGCTGATGCTGCTGTCGGACACCCTCCACTTCTGCATACTCAGGAGCGGGATTATTGTTGTTGCTTGAAGAGCTCTTTAGATTGTGCAAATTGTTGACAAAGAGATGTGCGTTCTGAAATCAAGGGGAAGTCGTCAATAGGCATACTTCAATGCACACAGTACTGAACTTCCAACTCGGCACCACCTTGTTTTTGGCATTGTTCTCCAGCATTTCAGCCATTGGATCCTCGTGCCTTTCTCCTGATCTGGCAGTCTCGTCTTCGCTTTGGCAGTTTCCGTTGCCCGAATTCCTGCTCTTTGCGCCCCAGGAAGTATCAAACCACAGGTGGTCGCGGTCAGTGAAGTTGGCGTGCGTGATGTCGTCCACTTTGTGGACAGGCACTGCAAAAGCAAACGCGCACCTATACTGTTAGTACCTCGTGACTGGCGCTGAAAATGACAAGAGGATGTGCAATGGCAAAGCGAGGAAGAGAGATTAGCACAGCCTTTAAAGAGATAATGCAAATTTGTACGTATGCTGCACCCAGAGGCGACGACAGACACGGACAGCTCAAACAATGGCACCCTGTCTAAACTCCATTATCTGGATATGCAAATGCAGTCCCGTTAAGAGAGAGAAAGATTGAATTCTACCACGTAGTATAATTCTCTCTCCCTCTGCTTATTGAGAGAGCTGTTTTGAATGATTGCCAGCAAAGTGAATATGCGAGGGGGGAGTTAAAATGAGGTGGGATGGAATACGTATAATAGACACACTTCATCAAATTGTCAACTGCCAGACGAAGCTTCAATTTGTTCCAGTCCGAAGCAGATAAACTGAGCTTATTATCCCTCACCATTGTAATGCCCCAAGCTCTTCTCGTAGACGCTTTTCCTCCTGATGCAGACGATTGCTAGGAAGCCGACCAAAAGTAACACAGCCAGGAATGATATGATCGAAACGAACCAGACCTGAAATCAAGGGGCAATTGTGCTTTCCATTGGCAGGAGCGTAACAGCAGTCGACTCTACTCTACCTCTTGAGCAGCCAGATCCAAGCCTGGAGCTTTCTCGGGTCTTGGGAGGGGCCGCTGGAAGAGCTGTTCTGAGTCAACGAGCAGCTCCACAGAGTCACTGAATGGACCAACGCCTTGTCTGTTGTAGGCGGCCACCTGTGGCAAATGTTGCGCATGTACCGTGATGGAAGCAGTTTCTCCAATTTCACTCCGAGCATACCTGCACTGCATAAAGAAGTCCCTGTGATATGTTGTACAGAATGAGTGAGTTGGCATCCGCCTCCAAGGTGAAATTGCTGACCTCGGTCCCGTTGATGTCGATCAGAACCTTCGATAAGTTCGTAAGTGCAGTTAATTTTTCTTGGCTTGACTCCTTTTTCTACTCACTTTGAAGCCTTTTAGCTCTCCATGGAGATCTCTTCTCGGAGGTGGATGCCATTGGACAATGGCGGCAGTGGCGTTCACAAGATCTAGCTTGACCCCTTCCGGACTGGTAGAAGGGACTGAAAGGTGCAGTAGATGGTCACACTTTGTATCCCTCGCAAATCTCAAAGTACTTGCCATCTTCTTTGGTAGTGACAGTCTTCAAATTGGACGGCATCCCTTTAATCCTTCGGAAGAATGGCAGCAGGAAGATCGAGTATTTAGTGTCCGGCCTCAGATCTGACAGAGTGTGGCTCCTTCCAAAGAGAACGTGGACTTTTTCGATAATGGACTAGACGAAATTTTAGGCTGGGTTTTACCTGGTGCCTCCTCCAGCGATGGTGATCACGTCGTAAACATATTGGACTTCGGGTTGACCATTCGATGGCCAAGGAATTATTGTAGAATCCTTGATCTGAATGTGGTAGCCCTCTATATACTCGCTGGGAATGAGCAGCTGAAAGGAACACGGAAAACAATATCAATATCATCGTCCATACCCTTGATTGGTCTAGTCTACTGGCGCTCGAGCGTAGGCGCAGTAACATAATGTTCTGATGCGTGATCGCTTTCTGACGGTCACAATTCTGGGAGAATACGAGACCGACGCCCATTGCCCTTTGCGGGTGAACCACTTTATGGAGAAAAGCAACAGATCAGCACTGACCTAACAAAGGAGCTCCATTTTCTACTCTAGACTACTTGGAAGTGACCAGCGATCCTAATTGCCGGAGGGCGGAGGACTTGGGCCAAAACTCTTTTATCCTTTCTAAGTTCGTGCTACAATGAAGAAAAGGACTGGTGTCTGCGAAACCAAAGAGACGTCACTGCATATATGGCACTTGCTCATGAGCTTCGAGGGTTGCTCTTGGACTTTGGACTGCGTGAAAAGTAGCGCTTTTAGTCACAAGTTAGAGCCCGAGGAGTCCTCTCGGGTCGGTGGCTTAAGCCCACGGGAGGACATCGCTTATAACGAGTCACCAGTTCGATATTCCTCGACTGACGGAGGAAAACACGTCCTTCAGTTGCCCTCCCCAGAGGAAGAGGGACAACATATGCGGCCACACCAGCAACACGCGCTTCTTCTGGGCCATTACTATGGGGTGCCCCCTGGCAAAGACGACACAGAGGAAGGGCAAGCTCTGTGCCCACCCTCCATGCAAGATCCAGAGCCATCGTGGGACGATCGCCTATCCAACATTGCATGCGCTGAGCGTGGTTTGTGAGGCATGGTCGGCACCCCGGCTCGAGGAGGCCCCCAGGACGTGGGCAGAACCAAACCTATGCCGACGATGTCACGTCTGCCATGAGACGACGGGGTCCGTAGAGCAAGAAAAGCCCCAGGCACAACCTGTCAGGAGTAAGGTACGCGGAAAGTGTTCCCCTCCCTCCCAGAGAGGCGTATCGACAATGTCTAGTGCGGGTGCTGGAACAACCTTCCAAATATCACCAGCCTTTCAACCTTGTTGAGTCACTCCAGTTTACCGCCGTAGAAGGGTCAAGTGACTGATGAGGTCCAACGTCAACCTGTGCCGGTGCGAGGGAAGATAGGGACAAGGACCCTGATGGTGATCAATTAGGAGAGGAAGCAGCACTTATCCTCATATGAGCGCTCAGTCCGTACAGATGTGTACACGCAATTAGAGAAAAGGTAGAAGAGCCAGAGGGTCAGTTATTTTCTGTATTACGTGCCCTAGCATCGTCAAACGTTGATTGGGTTGTCACAACCATTTACACGACCACCTCATTTCTTCATAACAGATTTTCCTCTTACCTTCCATGACAGTTTGACCTTCCTGGGCCCGATTGCAGTCACCTCTTGCAACTCCACGAGCCTCTGTCCTCCCAGCCTTTCCCTGACGGCCCGAGGGTTGCTGGAATTGGCCTCGCTCGTGCTCATGGGTCTGGACAAAGGGCTGGGAGGGGAAACCCCATGGGAATTTCTGGGTGAACGAGAGACACGAACAAATTTGTAAGCTTGCTTGACTCAGTAACTGACGCGTCATACCTGGCTCTCACTACGATGACGATTGTAGTGGACGGCTGCAGATTGGTGATGTTATGCGTCTCTCTCAGGCTCAGATCGGGTAAGGTCACCCAGTGGGTCGGGAGCGCTTTGTTGTAGTATTCAATCTGTAGAAAGTAAATGTAAGTAAGTCAACAATGCAGTCATACCCCAGACGAAAAAGTGTGCGTGTTAGCATGTGTGGAGCCTGGGGCAATGCAATCAATCCGGCCATCCACGTTCTGGACAGTACTCGACTGTTTGGCCCTGCTGCACGCCATGAAGGAAGATACCAACAGCGGCGGGCATTGACCAATGTCTTGTCTCTCCATGAAACCTTATCCTAAACAAATCCGAGAGACCTGTACTATGAGTTGGGCACACGGCTCTTTCAAATCGTACTGAAGGCACCCGTCCATGTAGCAGTACAGTAGTGCGGAGTCCTCCGCATGTCCAGTGCACCCAAGCAGCTGGCTTGAAGCTACTGAGCTGAATAATAAAAGTGCCTCTATTACCCTATGCAGGGCACGGGGTGTGCGCCATCTTTTCATGACAGGCCACATTCGGCCTTCACGGAGATATGCGCCAGCAATGCGAGGACAGCATCTGCAGTGTCTCTCCCTGAAGGCCGTCAGATAATTCTGATGCACTGTACGTATGGTGCGTACGTTCCGGTACATATGGTACGCTCGCCGAATGTTGCAGGAACATCCAGCCCCAGTCGGGCTACCCAAACGAAAGATCTTCCGAAAGTTAATTTCACCTTCATTGAACGATTTACGGGCATACCTTTCTCCTGCTCCAATTCTAATACTGCGGAAGTCTATTAAGCACGTACCGATTTTTTGCCTGCTCTCCTCCTCACCTCCTCACCCTATTCAGTTCACCCTTTCCTTTCCGATCGGATCTCGAGGCAGCTGAGAGAGGTCATTTAATGAATACCAAGCACCTCCTTTCTGCGAAAACGACTACTACTGTACTTCCGTGGGTAAAAGTCAATAACAGAAAAAAATGGAGCTTTGAGAGACTCTCCGGTGTTGTGCATTCCGACTGAATTACCTGATATCCCTTTAGCGGGGAGGAGCCCATCCTAATGGGCTTGTCCCAGGTGATCTCCAGGCTGCTGGCTGTGGCCGCAACCAGCGCAGGGCGGCTCGGCGAGCCGGGAATGTCCGCCAGGCCTGGACCCACGGCAAATGAGCCGCCAATTGCCGATGAAGAATTCTTGCCGGGCACTTCTGTCTGGGCGGAGGGAGCGGCGATGATGGTGAGGGCTGCTGACATGACAGCCTGACCGGAGGCTGACCGCACCTGACAGCTATACAGACCCGAATCCGAGACACCCACCTCTGGAGAAAGCATGAAAAGGAACGTATGAAGCGATAGTTTGCACCATTGCCCGTACCAACTCTAACGCTAAACTCGCACTCTACGCAGCAAAACGAAACGACTAAAAGTCACTAGCTTGGAGTACGATGTGTGATTGTTCACTCCAGTGCCAAATAAAGTTCTGCTTGCCAAAAGTAAGTAAGTCATTCAGTGGTAAATGTCGGCCCTGAATGTCACGCACGAGTGTCTTTTCGCTGCCTGTACATTTTACTTTTATTCAATGACGGATCCTCACTAATTCATGAATTGGCATTTCCTCGTGACTTTCACCAGCCACAACCTTCCGCTAACTTCGCCTGTGCTCCATAGGGAGAAGCTCTTCTGTCCCCGCACGTTCTGCGACAAGTACAGAGCACAAATCGTCGTGGCGAAGAAATGCAGGCGGAAGAAAGCAGCAGCGATGAGTTACACTCAGTGACTTAGCAAAACTTTAGCACTGACGAATTGATTAACGCTCCTGCGCGTGCAGCAGTCGGCTCAATTACGAATTCCGCCCTTTCCTTGTACCAGAAATGAGTGCGGTAATAGAAGATGTGCGAGTCCTGCCCCTTTTTTTTTGCTCCTACGACGTGCACACAATTTCATTTTCCTGCTTCAAGCTGTATTGGACTGGATGTGACTGCCTCGGGCTGTATTTCTATGTAGCAGTCGTAACTGTTTTCGGCGAGAGGGAATGAATTGCTCTTGAAATTAGTTTTGCTGCGATAAAAAGAAAGAAGGAAATGAAGAAACTCCACTTCCTGCTCTTGCCAGCACGCGAGCCCGGTCAATGGGACGATGATTATGGCGGAGAAACGAGCACTCGTGAATTTCTCAAGTACTCCACATGCTAAGTGGGGAATACTTTGCGTGGTTTGACATCGTCAAGATCAGCTCGGCTGGGCACACTGAGCGTGCGGTGGCTTAAAATGGGTCGTGCATTAAACAGCTCTGTATTCCAGCTGTTGATATCACTGCACAAAAACTGTGAACTCACTTCTGATGGTAAGAGTGTTGTCGCTGGCTACTTCGATTCTGCTGTCCACGTCACTGCCGAACTTGTCCAAGGGGACCCCATCCTTCAGCCAGACGATCTTCTCATTCGACGGTGAACTCGACTGGCACGGTAGCCTGAAAGGAAACAGGACTCTCACGTTCCGTTGCATCTCGGCCGTCCGACTTTTACCTGACGCTCGCTCCTTCAGGTACAGTTTGATTGGAAGGCCCCAGCTGGATTATGGGCGGCGGATCATCGGCTGAGGTTGACAACCGGACCTCAGCTCTTGCTAGAGCTGATCCGGAAGTGCTGACGGCGCCACAAGAGTAGAAGCCCACATCAGAGAGGGTGAGGCCATCTGCCGAGGGGTGCAATCATAAAAATCGCAAGTATTTATTGCTCTTATCTCCATGTGTTAGGTCGGGGTTGGGCAGCAATTGACCTCAATCCACCCCCACCCCCCCTTTGCTGTTGGACTTGTTTGATCGAATGAATCAATGAGGGGTAAAAGAGCTCTCTTTCGGATTACCTCCCTCGCATTGGTATTCATCGTGGCGCCCTATTTCTCGGCATCTTCGCTATAACCACGAAAGGGTCATTTGGACATGCGAGAAGATTTCTTACCGATCGTCAGGGTTCCCTCCTGCGCTATTTTGACCCTGTCCTGCCTGGCCCCGGGCAAGAGGACTCCAGAGCCTCCCTCCTTCATCCAGAAGAGTGTGGGAACAGGATTTCCTGCAGCAACGCATTCAAGCTTCACCGGGGATGCCTCAGACAGTCTCTGGTCGGACGGGCGGACCAGGAACACTGGGGGAGCTGAAAATACAAGGGTTTTCCTTCATCACAAATGAAAAAGTATTGGCAAATCGGTGAAGCAAGCCTTCATTTCTCCGATTAGTTCACCAGGCATGTATGTTCTACCTGCGCATGAGTACAAGCACCGTACTGCCCGAGCAGAACGTGTACGTGCACTTTTAATATGATGTGACTTGCAAAGAGTCGTGTGAGCTTCTTCTATGGAAGTAAGGTATTGTGGAGCGGTCAAAAACGTACTACCACTGGTGACACCTCTTTTGCTCTTCCCATGGCACTCCACTGGCTCTCCTCTACCCTGCTGATGTCGTCAGTCTTTGTCTGCTTAAGCTAGGCCTTTTTGTAACTTGTGCAGTGTGCAACTTACTCCAGGAATTCGTAGCGAGGAAGGAGATGCATTCTGTGGGTGTACACATGTACGCTACGCAGTGTGCATAGCAAAGAAGGAAGGAACATTAGTTCCGGCGGACGTTGATGAAGGCCAGACAAGAATTGCTCTGTAGAGGGGGTTCAAATAACGGTGCAAACACTAAGACTGCGCGACATCCCAAATTAATCGATATCGCGACATTCGATATATCGAGACCAAGCGTCGCGCGCGATATTCGATACCGAAACGATGCGTTGAATGCCCAATTCATAGTCCGATAATTAGATACGATGACACTTTTGCGGATATTTCAAAGATATTTGGGATTTTTTTCTGAATTTACGAAGACGACACTTGGGCCGAAGGTGTTGTTGGCAGTTTCCGTATCACCGGACCCAAATATCGTGATATAGCATAGTTTTTGATATTCGACATCGTGCAAAAAATCGGGCTATAAGGGACATTTCTGCCCCATTTGTCCACGTCCACTTAAAAATCCTCCTTCGTAATTCCCTGAACTGCTGTGGCAATTTGCCGCCACTTGGCGCAAGTGGAGCAGGTGATCCGGGTGACTGCTCCGATTTCTCCTACTACCGTTGATTTCTAAGAAGCCGTCCAAAGTCTTTGTCCCGCCTCCCTTGATGCTCATCCTTTGTCCCTCTACTTTTCTAGTGAACAAAACAAGAGGTGATCGATGTGACGCATTTTTCCGTTCAGTTAAAGGCGCAAAGAGGGGTGGGGTGCGCTAATACGTACGTAGCTCCGAGAATTCTTCTCCAATAACACACACGTGAGCAGGGGCATCAAAGTCTCTCTCTCTCTCTCTCTCTGTGTTTATGGCTTGGAGCGCATTATTTCACGTCTCTTCTAATACTTGTTGTACGCTGAGGGTTGCCCTCCCTCCCCCTCCCTCGTCCTTCAGTTGTAGTCGCAATATTGCCTTCTCTCTCCATTAGACATTGTCGTGGAAACAAAGTCAACGTACGCAGCGGCCATCGCGCACTCTGGCCGACACCTCTCAACTTTTGTCTGGCCGAGCCTTCTTCTCAACCTCTTCGCGACAAAAAAGATCCGAAATGGGAGGAGATGGGGAGGGGGGAAAGGCGAGGGGGAGCACAAGGGAGGGGTACGGGGAAAGAAAGAGAGAAAAATGTACGAGGCAGGCGTTTTTTACGAGGGAATATCACGTCCGGATTCAAGTAGCCACTTTGGAGCTTAGGAAGAGGTCACTCGATACATGCAAACACATGTGCGTCCCAACGGCATCGAAATGCACTCACTCACTCACACACACATGCTCAGTTCTCTCTCCTACTCCTTTTTTTGTTGAATGCCTGTAACAACTGGCAGCTCTCTCCTGGTCATAAGTTAGTAGAAAGCAAAATGAAACATTTTCTCTCCCTCCCTCTGTCCCTCCACCCACCGTACATAGGTAGTGCTGTTGCTCTCGCCACCCATGACATGGGCTGCTCAAAATGGCGGGGAGAGGACGACAGTGGAGTCCCCGTGCTCCCCAGTACTCGACGTCCGTGCAGATGGGGTCCTTTGTACTTGCATGTTATTGGGCACTCCTTGTATTACTAACCAGCCATAAGCGTTCGTTCCATCTTTCAGCCCTTCTTTTATGGCCAGGGGATGAGAGAGAAGAGGGGAAAGCATCGCAAGACGAGGACGATGGCAAAGGAGACCTACCAATGAGCGGAACCATCACGCATTTCAAAGACTTTCAGCCTTCTTGTCAATAAATTTACGGCCTTTCACCACCCGCTTAAGCCACGGATAATGTTTGTCCCCCAATTTTTTCCAAGCGTGTTTTGCCAGAGCTCACAAAAAGCCGTTGGAAAAAAAAGCCAGCCAAGAGAAGGGTGTAGTCGTCGTCTCTAGGGAGAGTCAAAGAGAGCCAATTTATCGTGTCATAACTGCCTCAACTTTTCTCTCTGTACTAAAGCCCTTCCATTACAGAAGTGGCGAGTTTTTTGTCGAGAGTGTAGGGTTGGACTGAGCGGGTTGTTGTCGACGCGCACAAGGCGCTGATGACTTGACTACGTGGTGGACAAAATAGGTCTTGACAGTCTTGGAACTTGTCTGCCACCCACTTTCAGAGCGCAGTCAATGACTCATCGGGTGCGCTTTTTTTTTGTTACGTCCGACCGGAGGAGAAACCTCTAGCAAAGAAGGGATCGGAATTTTTTGCTGCTCCCCTGTTTAGGCCGTTGGTCGGAGCCCTCAGAAGGCCAAGGGAGGAAAGGCCAGAAGGCAACAGTTTGGATGGTAGTTACGGGAAAGCTGATCTGTCAAATAAATTTCCTGCGACAAATTCGGAGGGCGGTTATGAAGCCTGCAAAAGTGGGGGAGGCGGCCCGAAGAGAAACCGATTCAATAACGAGAGAGAGGGAAATTTCGTGAAAAATTATCGGAGTGGCAAATGGGGCGGCAAAATGGGCAGAGACTTTTGGGTTACTCACAGTGAACAGTGACGCTGGCGACTGCCCTGGCGGACCCGGCCTTGTTCTCGGCCAGGCAGAAGTACTCGTCCTCGTCGGCGGCGGCCACCTCGCGTAGGTGGAGGACGTGAAGGCCGACGGAGGGGTCCTCCTCGTTGAACGAGCGGCTGGCGGGAAGTTGACCGCTTCGTCTGCGGAAAGACAGAAAGTCGTCGTCACGTTTAGTTACTCCCGACAATTAGCACTGAGCCATGCGATCTCACCTGGACCACCTGACTTCAGGCTTGGGCTTCCCGCCCACCACGCAGCCCAGGCGGATGTCGTCGCCGGACACGGCCGAGATGTTCTCCGGGTGCTTGATGATGTGGGGTTTGACTAGAAGAATGACTTTTAGCCAGAAATTGTTCTTTCCAAGCATTTCCTCCTCATGTCGATGCAATCTGACGATGACATGACGACTGGCGAAGGGGGACGTCCTAATTACTCAGTATTCCGACACTGCTAACTGTCAGATAACATGAGAAGGCGGGTGCCAAGACAGAGCAAATGGCTGCCGATGATGATCTCGCTGGAGGCGTACATCACGTGCAAGTTCAGCTGGGATGCAGTCAACCTTAGTAGCACAGTTGCTGCTCCAAAGCCTTGCACTTCTGTCCTTAAAGAGACAGGTTGCGCTCGCAGGCAGGAAATAACATCTTTTCTTTATTTCTTTCCCCCCTCCATCCCCCAGGCTTCCCCCTTCGTTATCATCGGGAGTTGGTCGGGACGTGAGCAGAAAGCCAAGATGAGCTGAGCTGCACACGATACTAAAATGGTGAATGATGTCTTAGGAAACTGCAACTCCAGCTCCTAATTGACGAATCACCTGACAACTTCGCCACGGTGCGATCGGGGAGCAAAACTTGCACTTTCCACAGGAGAAGTAATCTGGCCGAAATATTAAGGCTTTCCCCCCTAGAAGTCATTCCTCAAGAGCTCCTCGACTCTCCGGACTGGTGCAAGAATGCAAAAAAAGAGGGTGGTTATTCTCAACCAAGCATCTTTCTCTGCTCTCCTCCTCCCTCCCATTGAAGAAAGAGACTAATTTTTCAGGCGGCGATGCAGTTTCTGCTCCGGGTGTGAAAACGAGGTCTGGTTGGAGGGGAGGCAGGCTTAGGGAGGGGGGGGGAGAGAAAGGGAAATTGCCCATTCATCAAATTATACCGTTTTCCTAGAGCCAAATCTTGCCTCGTGCTCTCTGAAGACATCTTGAGAGTTATCAGGGTGTGGTTGTACATGCACACTGTGTTGTACCCTGAGCACGATGCCAGGGATGTGGGGTGTTAACAGAGCAAAATGAAGTGCAATCTGTCCTTGTCGAAATTCAGGGTTTTTTTCTTGCATTCTTGTATCTTATAGAGTACTGCGCTCCGTGAATCCAGTTAGCAGAGGCAAGGAAATTTCTTCCACTGAAGAATTTTTTCCTCGAAATTGTCGATTACAGCTTTTTTTTGAACTTGGGGGACATTTTTGAGAAGAGTAAAGACTGCTAAACATTGGAATGCTTTTCAAGTCAACACAATGGAGGGTGTGAATTGAGAAGCTGCCGTCGTGACGCTATCTTTGCTTTCAAACAAACAGAAATTTGCGGACACTTTGGCTGTGCTGTAATTGAATAGATGCAAAAAAGCTTTTTCGCGAAGAATCGCCTCTCTTGGGAGGTGACGGGTTAGCGAAAAAGCCACTTTGAGGGGAGCAACAGGAGGCAGTATTACACACGTGTCGATCACGATACTCTCCACCCATTAAGCAAAGACTTGTAAGCAGTCGTCTGGACCTCTCCTACCTGGCAGACACGTCTTGTCCGGGGGACGTGAGCGTAAGGGTAAATCTTCTTAGACAGACTTGAAGCCAGCTACTTTTTTCTACAAAATCTCTGCTCTTTTGTTTCGCCAATTTCACAGTCAGTGACTACACACACTCTACTACACAAAAAAGACGTGTCTTCCTTCGAGAGCAAACGATACGTGAGATCAAGCACCATTTTCCGTAGGAGAAAAAAGGTTGAAACGTTTGTTCCTACCTTGGAATGTCAGCGTTGCCTTTAGTGAGCCTCTTGTGCCGACGGCGTTCTTAGCCAGGCACTGGTACTTCCCCTCATCGGCTTCGGACACCTTGCGGATCACCAGAGTCCCCTCGCCTTCGATCACGAGTCTGGAGGAGATTATGTCTCTCATGTTGAGGATGCACGACTATTACAGATGGATTTTATATGCTAGTCGAGACTCGTGTACAGTGCTGGTGCTCGGGAAAGTGTCTGTTGTGATGACGTGAAATGGGGTTTAGCTTTAGATTTGACTCACTGGCCAGAAATGTCACTCATAGTAAGCGACGCCATTTCTCCGTCGTCGTGACGCAAGTTAGCACACGTGCGTACGGGTACGCAGCGTCGGGCTGCGCCGCGTGTACGCATTTGAAAGCTCAACGCCGGCTTGACGCCAAGCTGCCGAACGTCGCCTGGTGCAGCTAAAAGGACGTTCGCCACTATGACGGTAGGCAGAAACGCGGTCCAAAAATTGCGTCACTCTCCTTGGACTGATCGCGCGGAGACTCACAGTCCGGTACACGTACGTGCGTAGTAAGTCGGGTCAGATACATGTCCATACCATACGTCTATGGATTGTCGTTACGCAGGAACCCTACTTAAGACGTACAATATGTTCTGCTTTCATCGTTTTAGGTACTCTGCGTGCTTTCTCTATCCGACACTTTTTTTGCTTTGTTCCTTCCAAGTCAGTTCTCCCTCTGACGTATTGAATAACCGACAGATAAAAACTTAAGCTGGCTGTTCGGTACACATGCGTACGTAGTATTACGATACTGAACACAGCATCTACGTACAGGAGAGAAAGCATGTTTTCGGGATGCTTTCTACAACTCATACGTACATGCTCTTACTCTCTCCTACGAAGCAGAGTTTTCTTTTTGTTGTCACAGTCTTCAGATGTATGTACGGATACTATGGTGTACTGATGGTAAAGTGTGATTAAGCCCTGCAGAGTCTGAACCACTCAGCTTCTCAGTGATGCTCAATTTTTAATGGCGAATCCATATCAGATGTCATCGACATATTGATCTATCGGATTCTGACTTTTCAGGGATCCTGGCATTCTGTGGCAGGGGGGGAAGGGATGATCTCCCACTCTCCCTCCAAGTTCCTTCGCATCTCCGTGCTGCCCACATTCCATTCACTCCCCCCCTTGGGGGGAAAATGGCGTCGGATAATGCGGACAGCTTGTCTATCACTTAAGTAAATGGGAGATAGAAAAAGCATTAGTGCGGCCTGAATCCAGTAAGAGCATATATGTATAGAAAAATCGTAAGTCACACTTGAGCAAGAGAGGCCTCTTGTACTTGACTGATCCTCACAGTCTTGAGGAGCCTTATGATTCATGACGATTGATGTGGTTGAGAGTGTCAATTTGTCCGCGACTCCAGCGCTTGTTCACACGCACACTGAACATGCAAGGATAGCGAAAGACATTGCGCGTGTGTAGCCACAATTATACTCGAGGAGGAAAGGAGTCTTCAATTACGGTTGCCGCTGACCTCAATTGAAGGAACGAACTGATTACAGAGCTGTTCTGTCCTACAGTTGCAATTTTTGAGTCTTATAATTAAACGAGCAGCCAAATTCCCCAGCAAACAGGGACTCCCTCACCTCCGGTCCAGGTCGACGTCAACGATTTTCCCGTCCTTTTTCCAGAACACGGTCGGCACGGGCGAACCCTTGGGCGGGGCGCACTCCAGGCGGGCCGACGAGCCCTCGGTGGCGCCCACGTCTGAGGGCTCCAGGCGGAACTTGTCCTTCAGCACTGGAAAAGAAGATAACGTCGTAAAATGCTTTTGCTGGCGCCTGCACCCCTTTACTCATTCATCACTTGATCCATGCAGGACCCCCCTCCACCTGCATTCTTCTTGCCTTACATTCAATTTCCTCCCTTCCCTGTGACACCCGAAACCATCAAAAGTGCTCAAAACGTCCCCTCGTCCTCCCTTTCCCTATTGTGAAGTGTCACACTTTAAACGTATCTATACAGACAGTACATACACGAGTACAGTGCGATACAGATCAGAATCTCCAGCTTTGAGCGCAGCACCCTGTATTGTGCTCCAGCTCCTACCAAGAATTCACATCTCGCACACACGGATCAGGCAATTCCTGGACCAGCTCCGGATGGATGTTACGCGAGACGAGGAATGGCAATTATGCAGTACGTAAGTGAAGTCTTGGCGCAATTTTACGCCAGGCTGCTGCTGGTGGCAGCTCTTTTCTCTCCGTCTGGTTGCCAACATGAAAACTGGCTCTTCTTTCTTCTCTATTAAAGCTGCGTGTATTCTAGGAAATAGAATTCCTGCTAACATAAATTCGCTTTTTCTTCTCATCCACTACGATAGTTGTACGGCTTTCTCTGCATGCACAGTACAAGCCAGGTACAACCTTGATCTGATCGTACTACTGAGAGCACATAAAAACTTGGCGACGGCATCAGAGAAACGGCGTGGAGTGGATGCTGGAGAAGTAGCAGAGGAGATTGAAAAAAGGGGAGAAAATGTCTTAAACGAGGGCTTCCGTGGAGAAATAGAATCAGCATTGTAGGATACAGGACATAGATCTAAAAGGGGAGCGAGCGAGGCGGAGTTGGTGATAGGTCAATCTGACGTCAGGGTAAATCTTTCTTCCCCCTTTCCTACTTTCGTTCCTTTTTTTGCCACTGTCCAAAATTGGATTTGGATTTATGTGAAAATGATAGGAGACGACTGAGGCTGGAGCAGCCGCGGCAAAATGGCAAGATTGGATAAAAAGAGTCAGATCTGGAGGGGGTTGGAAGGCTTTTTACCCCAGTGACGAATGATTCCGCAGGGCAAGGAAATTAGAGTGGAGATCTCACCTGGTGGACCGGACTCTTAAGACCACTTTCCTACCCACGCAGTAACAACATAGGACAGCTGGTGCTGCAGAGGCACTTTTCACTCTGTCCTGTAAATAGAACCTAAGCTAAGCCGATTTCGTCACAAACACTGAGGGGAGGGGACAAATGTATGCCTCAGGAGGAGTAAACAAGCCCGGAGAGGCTCTGTACAGCATTGAGAGAAGCTTCCAGCATTGTTTGCGGACCTTCCCACGGTCCATTTTCCCCAAGTACGCTCCAACCGGACATCCTTTACCCACGTGAGGATATCGGCCCACGGTCACCTTTTTCCCCGCCGTTTTTTTCCACTGGGGCGGGCGAGGAGGAAGAAAGAGACGAATTGCCTGAACTGTTAGTACTTAGAACGCAGATTCTGGTCCATACGAGAGCTCATGTGCAAGAGCCGCACATCTATTTCCTGACCGCTGGTTCTTGGCTCGGGCAGACAGAGTTGTTGGTCGTAATGCTTCGGCGCACGCGATTTGCAGGGCGGCCGAACAAAATACAATTATGGGCTTTCTCCATCAATCCCCAGGGGAAGCCACTATGAGCACACAATCCCTTCTATCTCTGACCTGGCAGGTGAAAAATTGCCGCAGAATCGCTGCTCTTCTTCTTACCAAAAAAAGGAGCATTAAAATCAATGTGCGCTGGTACACGAAATCACTCATCTGCTGGTTCGTCCGAAGTGGGCTGAGTGTGTCTGTACGCATACTACGGATACTCTCCCAATGTAGCTATCTGACGTGCACGACACCTGAATATCTGCAGGTAATTGCATGTTGCTGCTTAGGAAAATAAAATAAAGCGACGGTTTTTTTTCTCCTTCTTGACAGATTGGCTTGCAATTTGGCAATCTCTTTGCACTCGCAGTGTTGGCTTAGCAATTTAGAAGCCTTCGAGACCTTCAATTATCAATGTTTGCTCTGCTTCTCGCCGCCATTTTCACAATCTGTCAGTGAAGGCTTGACCGAATTGGATTCCTCCCCTGGCAGAATTTCTAGCCAACTTTCTCCACAGCAGAGGACTTTGATTGGGAACTTCCAAACCGACTGCTGAGAGGAGCCAACAGTATTGTGCATAGGGTAATTGTGGTATTCAGTCCTTCAGTCACTTTTTTTTGCCGCAGCAGCGGGATTTATGCCAACTTTAACTTTCTTCAACGACCTCACGGTCCTTTTTATCCTCCACCTCTCTTTCTTGCCTGAAGTGGAAGAACTTTTTGCCCTATTTCTTCCGTTTTCGTGTCGTGAATGTTATCGCAGATGGAGAGTTCAGATACGCACAGCGTAAATTCTGGAATACCCCTGCAATCCCTCCCCAGTTTCGCTTCAGCAACTGCGATAAGACGAAATTATCACATAACTCCACTCTAAGAGGGTGAGCTAACCGTCGGTGCCTTCAAGTCACGTCATACGAGGTAGACAAGGCACAACTGTACCTACACGTATGATGCAATCTCCGTTGCTGCACTACACACGTATCAGCAGTGGTCCTTACCTGCGACGACCAATGTTGCGTTCCTGCTCCTCGCCTGGCCCAGTGAGTTCTCTGCCAGACACTGGTACACACCAGCGTCGTTTTCCTTGCGAGATTGAACCGCCCTCAGGAAGAACAAAGATCCATTGGGCAGGAGAACTCGGTGAGACTGGGGAGTGAATAATGGTAGGAAACGTCACCACACTGAGCGGACACGCATGCCAACGTCACGTTCTTACCTTGTGGTCCATTGCAGCGGTGACCACAGCCTTGCCATCCTTGAGCCACTTGATCCTGGGCTCCGGGTCTCCTCGGACGTCGCATCGTAGAGTCACCGGGTCGTTGCGGGTGACGAAGCTGTCCTCGGGGTGTTCAACGATCTCAGGAAGTGTGGTGCCCACACCTGCACACAAATGAGACAACATAGAGCGCTTGCTCGTACGTGGGCTGCTCATGGAGAAATCTTCCCGCTAAGAGCTTTTTGACGAAGTCTGCTTCTCTCCTATGATACGCGTTCGAAAAACATCCATGAGCGTAAGCAGTTATGATGCGGCAAAGTAGTGGCTTTCACATCCCAAGGGCCTTATTACGAGTACTTAGAAGACCCCAACTTTTTCCTCCTCGTCCAGGGAGGGACAAAGAGGCCAAGTAAGCTCCTTTTTAGGTACCTGCGGCTCGGGCGGTAACGGCAATCCATTAGCTCATAATTATATAGACATCGTCGTCTAAGAGCTCGAGGCAAAGGAAAAAAAAGTGGAGAAAAGCTGAATAAGTAAACCTTCCTCGTCTATGGATTGGGTTGCTTTTCCCCTCGGACACAGGCTAGCGTTCTCTCTTCTTTCGACTAAATTGATCTAATTCTGCTAGATTACGCACACAACAAGAATATTACTACTGTGTGTATTTCACATGTGTGAAGGTGCGGAAAGGGCAGAGCGTCGAGGAGAGATCACCGTCAATTTACGCGACGACAACTGTACTGGGTGCACCACAAGTATTTCGGACGACAAAGAAGGATGTCATTGTCAGGGGGGAAAAATGAGACAGATCCCTTGTATGAATCCTCATCCATGGTCCTGCCATGGTGTGTTGATGCGAAAGATTGGGGTTGTCATGGATAATTTTTCTACCGTGCTCAAGATTAGGTTGTCACAGGCTGGAAGAAATACTGTGACTTGTGAGCGGATAGTACTTTACCTCCAGACTACGTGACTCCAACTACATTGAGCAGCCAAAGTGAAGCTACGACGGTTGGAACAGGATCAACAAATCGTATATTTGCATGTCTCAGGATTGTAAGTTTTAACGGTGGTCTTAGACCTGTCCCCTGCAAACAACAAGCACATGCCTCGTCCACCTAAGTCCGGTGACGGAAACCAGTCTTTTATCGAATTCCAGTGATGCTTGCTTGTTTTCCACATTTACAGTAGTTACCTGACCACACCTTGTGCCGTCCTCAAATATCTTAATCTTACTGCATTTCCGAGCAGAACGGATGCATTTGACAACTTCGGTTAGTTTCACTACGTTCGTCCGTACAGAAGTTCAGTGGAGAAAGTGGAACAACTCTAATACAACGTGTGACTTTTACTTGACAAATGAGCCTCTTGGTCTTCTTCTATGTCACCGACATCGAACTTCATGGGCTCCTGTGAAAGTTGAGATTCATACCTTTAAAAAGATATGGAACAATCTCCAGTCCTCCCAGCAGTTGGACCCCAAAGCGGCAAGAACCTTAGTCTGAGATTGTAGTAGTCACCCCTCATTTATGCGCTACAAGAGTGCGCAAAGCATAAGAAAGCAAGCGCATATCACTGCTGCGCAATTATGGCGCATTCGCCTTTTCTATGGCGGCTTTTAGGCGCTTGTGCGGTATGGCTAAATTTCAGTGCGTACGCGTAGTTCGTAGTCAGCGAGTTCGGTACCCATCTGGTGCTGTGCGTACACCTCGAGAGTCACGTGGGCCCCATTGCAGGAAGCTCTTTTGACTCGTGCTCGTCCCTGAAGCTACAGCTGTCTTGCAGACGGTAAAAATGAGACTCCCTGAATAAGTCGCACGTCCTCCGCACTGTCTGTCTCTCCGTCACACACACACACACACACACACATGTCCCGCGCCTACGTGTGAAGCTCCCGAGGCCAGCCTCTGAAATGAATCACAGTGTAAACGCTCCCTTAGGCTTTCCTACGTCGATTGGGTTTCGTCCGTAGGTATGCGTACGCTGCTCTGGCTTTTCTCCGTCGTTGAAGCGACTCAATTATTCATTTGCTTGTCAGGTGTCGGAAATCGGTAGTGACGGAAATTCTTTTGTGCCTTTGTATGCAGGAAGGCGTTGTGTACAGGTATGACCGCTTCTTTGCGGCCCTCAAACACAGCTCTCTCACTTACTCAGCAGACCTATTCTAGAGCTTACTTCGAGAGCGCTGGAGGTGAATGCCTCCGACTGCGAAATAGCCCGCAAAAATTGTTGGCCAAACTTGCGAAATTCTGGTGCCATGAAATTCTGTTTATAGCGTCGTCTCGAGGCGAAAAGGTGAGCCAGAAAGTTAACACCGCTCAGTCGAACCCTCCTGAAGCAATGTTGAAGAATTGGAGGCAATAAACTTGAGCTGGTGAGAGAGACAAAATACTCCAAGTTCTAAACTTCGATTCTGCATGCAGGGCGAGTTTCGTGTCTTTTGAGTTATGACCCTGAAGACAGCCTTGCTCGGGCAGACATTGACTCCAAGGGACTGGACTTTGTCCAATTCTTCGACATCGACGTGATTGTGCCGAACAATCCACCACCCGGATGTACACGTTCCACGACCTGTACCACGTGTTTGGGTGTTTCAGCTGGGCCACTTTTGCTGCATCACTCCAGTTCCTTGATAAAGTGATAAAAGATATCCTTAACTTTCCTTTTTTTTGCAATTCCCAGACCTCTTTTGCTTATTCCAGGACCAGGGCACTGGAACAGAAAGTTACCTTGTCAGTGTTCCACTCCTTGAGGCATTTGTGCTCGATTCCTGGAGAGTAAAAACTTTCTCACGTAAATCTCAACCTCTCTTTCTCCAGAGAGAGAAAATCACAGAGGACCCGTGCGTAAGAAGTTTCAAAGCAAGAAATGTGTTTTTGTTCTTCCTCGTAGGTGGTACAACTTTAAGAACTTCTCTCAGACTCTCGAGAGATTTGCTCGGATGCTTCTGCTATCGGTATTTTGTCCTGCAAATAATTTATTTCCAGAGTCGGCGGGGACTAACGGCAATCGCCTATTTTCCCCCAGCCTGATTCTCTCCCCCTCCCCACATTACTTGTAGCTGCACTCGATTTAGGGGAATGCGGACCTGCTAAATTTCCCTCTAGGAGTTGAGACCGATTATCCAACACCGCTCAACTCATCCGCGCGCTCGTAGAGGAGAGATGATGCTATCAGACCAGAGGGGGTGGGGTGGGTTATTCTAATAAGATATGCATCTATCTCTCCATGAGGAGCTTGTCCGGGGGTGGCTGAGGTGAACTTTGCGTGATCAAGTCTTTTTGGCGACAAAACTTGGCACTGTGAAATGGAAAAGCCGACTTAAACATCTGCATCACATTTCTGACTCTTTCCCCAACTTTCTCTTCTTGGAGCAGTGATGACCCCGAGTGTCAGCACCTCAATTGGGACACGATTTCTCGGAATTTCAAGGAGGGCGCGAGAGAAAAGAGAATTCTTCCAAGATATTGCTCGTTACTTGTTTTTTGTGCTTTCTTAAGCGCCCTAGTTCTACCATTGTCATTGCGTGGATGCTTTGAGGGCATTCTCGATGTCTTCTTCTTCTTTGTCCTCTATTTTTGTCGTATCTTTGCTGATGAAGTGAGTTGCTTTCATCTCATCAAGTGCGACAGACATCGGTGAGTGGTCAGGAACAGCTGAGCTGTTGTCTCGACTAAGGAGACAATGGAGCTCATTGATTGGGCCTAAACATTGTCTTCATGGCTTCGTCCACTATTTCAAGCAGATATCGCACATAGGACGGAGGATACAGCAGTTCTCGTACGAGGACTTGACCGAGAGCATTGCTGCGACTGCCACGTCGGTTGCACAACAGTGGCACACTGTGCACTTAGTTGCACATTTCTTCTAGCCCTAACACCCCGTCAGTCGAGCTGGCGAGCGCGTCAGTGCGCACATGCCGACTTCCTCATGAATATCGTACATACGGTCCGGCCACCCCGACAATAAAAAGGCAGAGCTCGTCTGCGTCCGGGCGCTTTTTGCATTTATGCTGCTTCTTTTTCGGCTTTATGACAAAGCTATTTCTGCTTTCTTTCTCCCGCCGAGAGAGAGAGAACGAGCTCAGCAGGTGTCCGACAACGAGGATTTACTCCCAGTCGTCAGGGAAGATTTGCCTGGAATTTTCTACGCATAAAGAGAGAAGATTGCTCTGTATCTACTCTACGCGTGTCTTCGGCATCCCATAACGACAGCCCATTTTGCTTTTCCCCATTCTCAGAGCTTTTTTCTCCAGGTTTTTCTTTCTCTACCCTGAGAGAACGAAGCCAAAGTGGGTGGAAATCGGTGCGTGGTCGGGCCGCCATTCTCCAGTCGCACGTCAATGACGCCGGCAGGTGAGTCACGGACGCGACAACCGCCACCTCCCTGAGCTATTTTATTGGGTGAGTTTCGAGCCGTGAGACATGTGGAGCTGGAGAATTCCAAGCTTTCTCCCCTGTGAGACAATCCAGCCGGTAAGAAAACATTCCCCTCCCTCCACAATGGAAATATTTCCTCTCAAAGTTCGCCTTCCTTTGTTCCAGCACACGTATCAACACATGTGGCCAAGCAGGGATGTAAGAGGTGAGGCTGAAGAGGCTACCAGAGGCGTTTAAATCAAGACGGCGGAGGGGAAATTGGAATAGAAAACAAAGTTTCACCCTCTCACCACTCTCGTCTTTTGAAGTTCCTCGTAGAAGGAAGGAATGTGTGTAAAGGTTGTTCCAGCCTTAAAGAAACGTAAAAAATAGCTGCGGGCCTCTTTGTGCGTGTCACAGAGAGAAGAAAGGGAAAAACCATTAGGCTCAAGGAAACATCACAGTAGCTTGAAAAGTTTTATTCGTGAAAGACGGCTTCATTGTGTTCTTGGGATTTCAAGCAGAGCCTTTCAATTCTGCCATTCACCTCCACTGTACTGTACATGTAATCTATCCACTGCGCATGCAGACGCATGAATGACACCAAAGTCTGCGCGCGCCATTTTGGCTGGGGCTTTTTTTTGCATCCCCGAGAAGTACTTTGGTTTCTAGACAGGCCAGAGAAACATGGTTATAGGAATCCTATATTTCGGAGGGATAACGGAGGAAATTCGGTTTGCAGAGATGCCTCCCAGCAAGAAGGGAATCTCTTCTTCTGCGCTCTCTTCTTCCCGCAAATATCTACAGTTGCACCTTTTTGGCGTGGGTAGAAGCCAAAATCTCGCCACGCTTAATATCCTGGTCTTTCTGCACGGGAGAGATGACAAAATTGCTCAATCAGTTTGTGCCACAAAACTTTTTTCATTCGTTTTGAAAAGCAGAATGGGGCTGAGGAGGAAACTTTTTACTTTAAAGCATATCTCTATGCATGACACGGGGAAAAAGTTCTCTGGAGAGGAGAGGAAAAACAGCCCCTAAGCTTTTTACTCCTGGAAGTCCCGACGTTTTACAGCAAATTTTGCATACGGCCATAAACGGCGGCACCACTGATAATATTACCTCATTTATTATGCTGCGGTGGCGCCGACGGACCCTCGACCAGACAGAGTGCCTCGAAAAAAAAAAAAGAAAAAAAACTCCCCACCCAGTGCCAACAGCCCCGCCTGCACCGCGCAGCACATCGCGGCCGAGGCCGACGAATGGAGCTTCGGCTGCTTCGACTTTTACTGCACGAGCACCTTCGTGCTGGGGAGGTGGTGCCAGGAGCCTATTTTGAATGAAGTCAGCAGAGCTGTTGAGAAAATTGAGGCAGATTGCCTCGTTTGGGGGCTTTGGGGTGACACAGGAGCTGACGGAGAGAAAGGGGGGCAATTTTTGGAGAGCCCTTGCTTGATGTATGCGATTTTCACTGAATTGCTGTGTGGGAGTCGCAGAACGAAGGGAGCGATGACGAGAGGACATAAAAAGTTCAAACACTTGGCTTTCTTCGACGAGATATGAGGAGCAACGTGGATCCTTCATCCCCCGTCGGGCTGGGTTAGTTGACTTTTTGTCTTCTCAGGACTCTGCCATGACACAAGATTAGCGAAATCAGCAAATTTTCCTAAAATGTCAGTGACGAATTTCTTGTTTACGGCCCAGGAGGCGAAGACAATGCTTTCGTTTTCCCCATTTTCCTCAAAAGCCATTTCAAACATTCCCCCTGCTTTTCCCCCCTCTCTCTCCTTCTCCCTTACAATCAGTCAAAGCCTGCTAAATCCCCCTGATGATGGCATTCCCCAGAATCTTTGCTGATGTCTCTATTATTTACAGTGAGCGCTTAGACTTTCACAAGTCACACTGAGCGATGACTGACTGAAAAATCCTACAAGAGCGTCTAAATTATGAGTCTTGCCTATCGAGCAAGCATGACGTCTACAATCACCCCTTGAATGACATCAAAGTCCTTTGCTCTTTTCTCCTCGATTGACAGAAGAAAAACGAGGAGAAAAGTGATTTCACATCTGAGAAAAGCGCTGGAATTGCCCCTAAGGAGAAGGAGGATGGTCTTTTTTCTTCCTTACCCCCTCGAGTAATCGCAACGTTGAATTTCCTGCCTTTTTGAGCCGAGATCAATGGATTTCTTCGTCTATTCAAGCTCAGGGCAGTAAAAAAAGAGCTGCCTCCAAGGGTTGAACGACATTGCCGGAATTTACATACGTTCATACGTTATATACCTGTGCTCTCCATACTGACTCATGGCAGCTGCAGTGCTTGGTAGGATCTTGAACCAGCCATTTAGCATGTTTTGCCCGCCTGCTTCCGGAAGCGCATCAGAATAACCTCACCAAGTTGGTACAAAGAGCGGAGAAGCCAGGAAACCGTGACTAATAAGAGGAAACTTGGCGACCGATGTTGCTCCCTCACTCGCTGGTAGCGGCGGAGGCTGCGTCAACGTTGCCATTTGATCTTGTCTTGCTGCTAATGAGGAGGAAGGAGCAACTTCTGCATCGGGACTCTGGATGAGGCTTTGCTTAGTTAGTGGGGAACTGGGCCGTAGGCAGGAGGGGTCAGGTTACTCGGAACAGAAAAAAGCTTCTGGTTGCCAACTTTGTACCGCACAGAACAGCATCAGACACATGCCAGTGATCTCTATTATCTCGCTGTCGCGAATCCGCCGTGACCTGCGCGACTTCATAAACAATGCTTTCCTTCTACACCGGTGCTCCTTTGTGCAACTGTGCACATTCAGTTTCATCATGGTTGTTTAAGGCTGCACATTCAATCTCACTTTGTCACCAACAAGAAGCATCATATCATCAAGAGCAGCAACAGCCGGATGGTTTTTAAGGGAGGGTGAAAGCCTACGTATACTTAGGAAAGGGGGGGGGGGAGAAGGGAGGAAAGGGAGGGGTAAGAAAGGGTGGAAACCTAATACATGGCACGTGTTCAATGTTGAGGGAGGACTGAAAACTTACTCATATCCATTTTCTGTGTATTAAACAACATGGACAGGAGTCTGTTAGATGAGTCCTGCTCTGCCAATGTCGACGACAACTTGGTTTATCTCTCCTGTCAAACGACTGAAAAAGTTTCTACTCATTAACAGCTGTTGATTCTTTGTTACTCGCTGGACCAAAACTCTGTTTTCTCATTCACGTCCTAGGGAGTGGAAGCAAAGAAATAAAATGACTTTCAGTTATTTCCATTATCCACTTAACAGTTGGAATTTCCTCGATATATCTGTAAAGGTTTGTGTGCCCTCTCCACCCCTCAAAAAACTTTCTGCTTCCTCTTGAGTCAGGAAAAGTAACCGTCTGGTTTTGAAAAGTGACAAATTGTTCCTTTTTTCTCACAGTCCCACTCACTCCTGGGTCTGAGGCACCATATGTGTCTCGGAAAGAGAGCAGGGAATTCACAACTCTGCAGCGCATAATTAAAAGTTCTCAATCGCTCCTTTATAGAAATCCATTTGTCGCGACAAAAGTCAAGCTGACGCAAAAGTGACTTCCAGATTCTTCCTACCATATTGATGAAAGCACAGACAAGAAGAGTGAAGTAATGAAACTCTTAGGTTGTCACAAACTTTTGCTGTCAGTAGCAAAGAAGTAAGCAGCATTCTGGAGACTCACTGCACGTCGGGTGGCGGGCGGTATGTGTATGACTGCCACATGTGTATGACTGCCTGTACAGAGCTGCACTGCATGTCTATCATGGAGGGGGGTGGGGGTGGGGGAAGTCAAGCCCCTTCTTCATCATCAACATCAACGCCACCAAGGTGATAAAGATCCATTGTCTCTTTTTCCATTCTCTCTCTCCTCAATGAGATGAGAGTTGTGGCAGGAGGGAGGAGAAGATCAATGAAGAAGAAGAAGAAAGCCTCGGCTTTACCCCATATAACGCCAGCGCCTGTTCAGGTTCCCTCGGCCAGACAAACATTGGCGAGCGCACTTCAACTGGACAACTCATCTTCGACCAGTGGCTGCCCGAGACATGCTACATACGGTATGCACGTCCCTGAGTCGAGGACGTCACATTATTATGGGTGGGTCATTGATATGGCGGCTCTGCTGTGTAGCTCGCCTCTGTCTAGTGGCATGTATGTGGATGCTTTAGGGTTGTGTGGAGGTAGATTGCCTGCGTGTTAGGGACCACTGGAGGAGGAGGGCACGAGCATCAATCAGGAGATAGAGAAAGAGGTGCGTAAAGGTAGAATGAGTCAAATGCACAGACAAATCCGCAAGTGTAAGCAGAAGTGCGGTAGGAACTGTCTGCTCGTACCGGTGAGAAAAACTCCCCTAACTTGTCTCTCCTGTAATAAATTGATCGACAAATGGCCTCCGAGACATTCGTTACAGCATGGAACAAATATCCCTTTCAAAGCCCTTTTACGACAAACTTGGTATCTGGCAAAAGTTTCGCTTCTTCGTCCGTACACAAGATGGAGGTTGTTCCCCCTTTAGCCGCAGGCGATATCTCTTCTTCCCTCTGCGTCCTTGTTATGTGTTTGTATCAATATTTTATTGGTTATTGCCAGCAATACAAGGAAGAGAAGAATGAGGACGCCTTCTCTCTGTGTGTGTTCAGCTTACAGATGTTTGTCAGCTCGGTGGCCCCTTCATTTTTGCTCGAGGGAATAAGCGTGTAGGCCCAGGCTGCCCACCAGCCCGGCCGCCGGCCCGGCCGCCTTTTATGCATCCAAAAATCGAGTCGTAGATGAAACGTTGAGAGGCACAAGCAGATGAGAGAGGAGAGCAGCGCTCTTGTGATGAGAGCGTCTGAGGCTGCTGTTTATTCAGCGGATGAGAAAAGACGAGTGAGCAAATTAATATCTCCTCTTTCGATCAGCACCGCCAAGAAGAGAGAGAACCGCAATTGTTCTTGCATACGACGCCTCTGCTATCTGTGCTTGTTCAGTGTTCGCGTATTAAGGGCTGACAGACGAAACATCTGGCCACGTGGTCATTTTTCATGGCATGATCCGGGAGGAAACCCAGCTCCAACCCCTCCTCCAAGCTCTTTTTCCTCCCCGCAAAGTAGACAGGGGACAAAATCGAATCATTTCCGCCAAAGTCATTGGAGCAGAATGAGCAAAGACGAGAAAGCGGAAGAGTGAAAAGTCGACGGCACTTTTTTTGTGCTGTCAGCGCGCCCTATTGGACACGACGTCAAGTGTCACGTACGTGGTACTTAGGGACAGGTGGCGGTCATCGGCACTGCTTAGACGCCGTGGACATGGCGCGGGAAGTGCACACCGCGTTCACCCTGGTGTTCTGCATCAGACAAGACAGTGACGAGCCCAATTCCGGGATGACGATGAGTCATAGCAGAAGATGTCTCTCCGCTCGCTCATGTACAGATTCAATCCTCTTCATCCCAATTCGTCGGCTTCTTCCGGATTTGTCAGCTCACACGTGAATGCAACGAGGGTTGCCAAAGTAGACACTTGTTTGCCCGGGAAAGTTGAGAGTGCATTCGGAAACATGAAACATATAAGCTGCTCCTCTCAAGCCGGCAGCGCGTCAGTCAGTGAGAGGTACACGCATAGCAAAGGTACCCGTCTCCGACACATGAGGCCGGTCCGTTTCAATGGCAATCCTGGTGTTGAGTGCCAAATGCTGGTATCCTCCCTTTCCGTGTTTCAGTCTGGCAAGGGAAATTTTTATCCCGCACTGGTCGCACGAAGAGGTAAAGTTTCCTAAAGCTGTGACAGATAAGATGCGTCATAACAGCGCAGATGACACTGAGTTTCTCCAGCAACTAAGTACCACGTATATGTGGCAGTAGAGTGAGGAAAATAACTTTGTTTCTCCCCGCCCCTCAGGCGCATACTTTATTAGGCAACCACACACCACTACGTACTCGAGTTGGAAAGTTGCAACCGAGGAGGAGAATGATTTGCCTACAAACCGCGGAACAAAACCCGACGTAGAAGAAACTTCTTGTTGGTTCACTACTTGTTTTCCCTCTCCTCTTGTGTCTACTCTCTCTCTCTCTCCTCCAATAATTCCCCTCCCTCCTTAGTCTTCTCGTGTACTGTATTATTGCACTGTGCCTCTTGATCCTGTTATGCTTTGTGCAGTCCCAGCAACTTCTTGCACAGAGAAAGGCGAATGTAAAGTTCCCCCTTCTTTTCCTGAGTGAATTGCTGCTGCATAGACCCCTTTTGCCTCCTCGTTCCCTCCTCTCATTAGCGATATTGAGTCCCGATCATCCGAGCTGATAACGCAACTTTTTTCCCCCTCCTTTCTTCACCCCACTTCATTTTCCCCCGGTGGAAAAATGGCGAAATGGTACCTCCATCCCCTTGGAAGACGGGGCCATATGGTAAAGGGGGGACAAGTTGAGTGACCTTTTGCAATAGCCACTTTCTCTGGCTCAGTGGGAGTTGGACGGAGGCGTCCAAGAAAGTTGGCTACGTCCGGGTGCTTGGATGCCTGCGGTGACTTGTGCCAAAGCATGGCCTGAGATACGGTGACCAGGACTGGCACGCCCACCAAGTCACCGCATCGGCGACCCTGCGGCTTCGGGCTAGGGAGATCGCAACATCATACGAGGGTCGTTGACTCTCCGCCAGCAGGTGCAAAGATGCGCCCCTGGCGTCCGCCTCGCACCACAGCACGTACATGAACGTAGAATGTGCAGGACTTGTACAGTATGTTTATGCCCTCGCCATGTCGTCAAGACCATGCTTAGCTATGTCTTTCCATACTTGGATACGTTACTGGCAAAAAGGCCGTATAAAATATGTGCGTGTCGTAAACTCGCGCACCCTGCGGGAATTTCGCCAAAGCTTAATTGAGTTGAGAGGGGTAGAGATGAGATGAGGCAGCGAGCGAAGCGCATTACATGATTTGAGACGAGGTTGACTGGATAAAAGGCAGCAAATGTAGCATCAGCAAATTGTTCTTGGGACACGCGCGGGCAGTACAAAGAGTTCCTCCTAAGTAGGAGCATCCAACGATCTTGATTCGTGAGATCTCATAAAATCGGGGCAGCCAAGCCAGCAACGAGGCCGACATGTGCGTGGGCAATAAAACGTCGAGGATTGCCCACAAAGGAGAGCGAGCCTGAGGGTGAATAATATGCCGGATAAAACGAATTGAGCTCGAGGAAGAGGAGATATCATATACGAGTCGCATAGTAGGAAAAATATACGAGAATCTCTCTTCTCTGCTGACCACTGGGTGCCTGGACCAAAAAAATCCACTCTCTTCTTTGGAACAATGCAAGAAAAGAAAGGACGACGGTCAAATCATTCGTGACTGCTTGCACGGGACGCACGCGGGGCGGAGGAACCCCGAGTGCGCCGTGCTTCATGCGGGTGATGGCACTACCCCAAGGCGGCGGACTCGACACCACATGGATGGAATCTCTTTTCATCTTGTTGACCGCGCAGAGCGAGGCCGTAAAGCGATTTGTTGAAGGAAGAACCACTTGCCGGTGGTGGGCATGGGAGAGTAGCCGTGGAACGCGGTTCCGCTTCAGATGGTGCCCAGGGGACTTCTCATGCGATCCGAGGTACAACTTTTAACAACACAGGGGTTCGACTCCACCGACGGCGGCGGGAGCTTTGGCAGCGGCCCCAATTACCAAGCTCAAGCGGAAAAGCCTCTTTGTTGCGTCCTCAATAATCCGATTTCAGTGCTGAAGCATAATTAAAAAATTGGTATGGGATGTGAAGATGTGCCGAGCTTTGGCCCGAGCCCGACAACCCGACGTCACTTCGGCTGGGCCCGGACCGAACGACTATTTTCGCTTTTCGGACTGATCTTCGGGCTGCCAGCGCTGACCTATTGTTACATAGTACGATTATGATGATCACTTGTAATAGTTATCCCGGACCTCAACAAAGGGTAGCGAGTGCACAAGACGGTGACGCGGACTCCCATTACCACTCTACAGAGAACTATGATGAATAAAGATATTTTTGTCTCACCCGGTGCAGGCTCAGTCCCTGTTAGGATCAGTCGGGTTCAGCTCGTCCCACAACTGATTCTCATAGGGCGTGGTAACTTAATTATTGTACGGTGTTTGTTACTATCTCTCACCCATTATTAACTTCCCTGTGTTCAACCATTGCCTCATGTGTGTGACGATGTAACATTACACCAATAATAAGCTAGCCCTCTTCTATCATTTACGACTCAGCCAGACTCCAACTCTCGGTCCGAACAGACCTAAAGCAACTTTTTCGGCCTGTCTGACCCGACCCGATGGTTCCCTGACCCCGAGCCCAACCCTGACTGCTGGTCCGACACATCTCTAACAGGCACAGGTCGGCACAGAGACTGTGGCCAAAGAGAAAGATGCTGTTGCAGCAACGTCTTGTCTCGCCGAGTTCTTTTCCTATCCTCCGAGCGGCCGCTAATTAAGCGCTCGCTCTCCCACTTCCTCTTCTCCTTCAAGGAGGGGTTGGGGGAGAAAGCTGATGAGGAGGGGATGCCCAACTTGAAGAATGAGGCAAGATGGCCTGTACAACATGAGAGGTCCTGAAGGATAACTTGTTTCACAATGCTACGTGCTCGAACTCGTCCGCCACCAAGCGCCCCGCGCTCTTCGTGCGCGCCAACGTGCACACTAAGGTGCTTATGCATTCGTGCGAGTCGTCAGGCTGATAACACGAACAACAACGTCTTCGATCCCTATTCTGTCGCTCCTTTCTCCTGGTCGAGACAATAAATTAGGCCGTCGCATAGCGCAATCGACTTGCAGCTGGAAGGCTCTAAAAAGTTAGCCTTTGCTTTTTCACTCTTCGAGATAACTTTTCCTCTCCTTCTCTCCCTTAATCATTAGTCCGGGTGAAGGCCGGCTTACCCGAGGCAAAAGTAGCCGCTGCATACAATGGGTGAAAAGTTTCTCTCTAGCTCAGTCGTACCGTCCTGGGAAAACCAATGAGTGCCAAAGGGTAGGAGTAAGAAGTGGATAGGAGCTTTTGCCGGCTGTTGTACGCACACTATGCAATGCTGTAGTGCAGGTACTTGGTGGAAAGTTGTACAGAGGTTCTGTACACAGTAGAACGGTATTGGCTTTGTCGTTTCTGCTCTTCCTACTTCTGACATTCCAAACTGCCCCTTTCAGGCACGAGCCTCTTATCACAATCCGATATGTTGTACGCAGGCGTACGAGACAGGGCATAGGAAAGAGGGAAAAAACACCCCCTCCCCCCCACCGCCACCCCCACCCTCGACTGCTACAGGAGGAAGTACTGGAAGCGTGCTGTGTCCGCCTGCCTTCGACAAGAGGGCAGTGTCATATCACACCACCAGGTCGAGAGAAGAGGCAATTTGCCACACCAAGAAAACGCTCGCTCCATCCTCCTTTGTTTGGGAGGTTGACGAGGCAAAAACAGTGGTAGTTGTAGCATCTCTGGAAAAATCTCCTTCTGCTGGGGTGTAAAGACAAAGAAATTCCCCACTACTACGGTCTAAAACCCAGCGTTGTTCGGGCTGTCCTGGCCGCCCAATGGGACTCTTGATCCCGGTTGCAGCTTCAACCATAAATCTAAGTTTATGGCGGGCTTCTCTCTCTCTCTCTCTCTCTCTCTCTCTCTCTCTCTCTCTCTGAGTGTTCTGTCTGCTTCCTAGAGGGCCCTAAGGGAACCTCAAAGGTGAAAAGAGTTGCTAGATTAAAGGGTCACCACCATGGATAGTTCTTCAAAGATGAATGAATGAATGAATGAATGAATGACAGTAAAGAAAAGGGATGACCGAGTCCAAGATGAAATTTGCCCATTTCCACCAGGTGATGGCGAGAAGAGCAGAGGCACATCTGCCACCGATGCTACTACTATTACACCCAGATATGCTCTTGTGCTAGGAAAAACTCCTCTCTTTCCCCCGACAAGTATAGAAAGAAGCCTCCTATCCCTTTCTCTCCCTCTCATCCTTCTCTTTTTCTTGTGGGGGCGGCGAGAGTGGTGAATATGGGAATATGCTAGAGAAGCATAACTCCGCTAAAGCTCCTCGGGGAGACACTTGGAGAAAAAATCTACTGAAAAATGGATGCGGGTGCTTTCCAACTTTTTCCTTCTCCTAGTAAATTCGAGGCTGGCAGGTGATGACGGAAGAAGCTTTCACGGCTGGGACGACAGAGGGAAGAGCAAGCTTTTGCTGTCCTTGGTAAACAAAAATAAAGAGGAATGAACCTGGCAGTATAAGTGCAGTATCTGCAGTAATATTCGTGACTCTGAAGACAGCAGAGTTCCTGGAAAGATCTCCAGAGACGTGCCAGCCAGGGTGGAAATTATGCATGGGTGACTTAGGATGACTTTATGAGAGAAAGTGAGGCCTCTCAACGACTGTTCTCCACTAACAGGTGACATTGACATATCCAGCCAATCCATCTCTCCAACTGCTGCCAAGACATTGTACATTATTTGGTATGTTCTTCACTGGCGCTGAGTGAATGCAAACAAACAATGTCGGTGGACGTCCTTCACTCACACGCAATACAATACGGGAAGGGGTAAGAGCATGTGGAGGAGGAAGAAGCATCCATTATTATTATCTCTTGGCATTCTTGATGTGCTTCCTCCGATCTCCGTCATCCTTGTGTACTCACATCCATTATTAATCGCACAAACGCGACAACTTTGTTGGCAAAAGAAGACCACATTTGCACGCTGCACTCACGCACGCACACGATAATGCTTTGGCCCCTCATCTCCTCCGCCTTCGTACAAAAGGGGCGTTGCTCGGGACGAAGGGGTCACAGCACGGACGAGCAATATCCGTGATTGGTTTCCGCGATTTTCCCCTCTCTCATGCAGATAATTTCCATTTTCTCGCCCTTTCCCCCACTGCACCAAGAGGGGGTTGGGTGGTGGCGAGGAGGGGAAATTCGGACGAGATTTCTCATCGTATGATGGATGAACGTGGAGTCCAAGTGGCATAAGTGAAAAAAACGCCGCCAAATCTGCTCAACTGCCGAAGCTCAGTCATATCTCCCAGATACGACCACATTCACTCACCCTCTTTGCTGCAATAAACTGAGAGGAGCCCGCATTGGGTTAGATTAGACTAAGTGCGTACGTACGGCTAATAAGTCCGCCGTAGCTTTACGTACTTACGGAATAGCGGGTTCCTTGGCTGGCTTAAAAAAACCCGCTGTGTCCAATCCATCCATCAGAATTTTCCATCCAAATCCCTGAGCAGAAGAGGCATCTGCGACTTAACAAGCGACCCACGTAGTCCTCCTCGGATAAGCGTATGAGAGGGGGTGGAAAGTCCGAAAAAAAGCTCGGGTCTCTTCCGCCTCAACGGGGCTATGGCCTCACTGTTCTAAGGGCGGGCAAACATCTTCTTCTCCTTCCTAATCCCGTCAAGCTCATCAGCATTCTGAAGAGGGTCTTCTTAACCGTGCGCGCAGTACATACGCGCGCACGCAGACATCGTCGAGCTGTTCTCTTCGTTCCGGTAAATTTTGAAAGAAAAATCTTTGCTCTTCACCTTAGGGCGGAGGGCACTCAATCCCAACCCCTCCCCCCTTATGTATAGACGTGCTATACATACCTACGTTCTGTGTGGTAAAGCAGTCACGAAGATTTAGGCTTCGTATAATGGATGGTTGTGTTTTGTCCTGCTCTTTTGCATATTAAGGATCTCAGTCGGATTCATAACACGCGGTGCGGGCGTGGTGCTCGAGCACGTCGGGGACTTGTTTACCTTCTGCGAAAATGAAACACTGACAAAAGGAGAAATTTGTCTCAGCAATTGCGAGGAAAAAAGCATCTCTTGTGTCCTCCTTTGCTGACTCGACGGCATCTTGGCTATTCACATGACACTGGAAAAAAAGAAGGGAGCAGAGAAAGAAGAGGATTTATGTCTCCTCCTCCTCATGCTGGCTTCCACCATCTTTTATTCTTGACCAAGCTACAAAAGAGGCAGCAGCGGCAGATGTCCTCGTAGGTGGAACAAAGTGGTCTGGCAGAAAAAGAGTCAGCAAGATGCAGGCAGGCAGTCTGAAATAATAGCACTACAAGATGTTCATCTTCCCCCCCGCAGGTAAAGAAAGTTAGATTTGAAGAAAGAAAGATGCAGACATCAGGGAAATACTCGTCCGCTTTGGTTAGGGAACGCCTCTCAATAAGACTCGGTAACAACTCAGCATTCACCACTAAGCCTATCGATATGCAGTAGGGCCAGCGTACGTACGTACGTACGTAGTACGACTTGCGTGGTGCTGGCTTGTACGATTGTTGAGGCGTCCTTACTGATTTCCGAGGAAATGCCGGCCTGACATTTCACTCTTCCATGATTGGATGTGTGCCATATGTGGTTGCTGCATGTAAATGCCGCCATTTAGGAGTGAAATGGCACCCGATATCGGAGAAAATTGCCATGATTCTTTTACAAACTCGTCTGTTTTCAACGCGCTAAGTTGAACGCAGTTCAGTAAAAAAAAAAAGGACCCGGCTGAAGCAATCCTGGCATGTGCCAGACGCGTCGAGGTGAAACAAAAGACTCCATTTTTGCAATAACAATATTGGCGGGCACCACAGTGTCTTCACCTCTCTCTCCTTGGCCTATTTCTTGTACACTATGAAACGGGACTCCTGTAGGTTTTTCCTTTCTCCATTTGGAGCAGAGGCAATGGGGCTTTTTTGCTTGGCGTGTGTGTAAAATCTACTTCTGCCTCCACCGAGTAGGCGGTGTGCACGGTACGCACTGCACGTCCATAGGAGGTCCGTGCACGTCCATGAATGAACAAACACACACGCTCTGTTGAGCTTTGTGACGAGTCCACCAAACGTTGATCATTCGCAGTAACTGATACGTGAGCGATAAAAATCCGCCAAACTTAAATGCACCCGCAGCATTGAGTTTACTGCACACTGACACGATCTAATTAAGGTGGCTGTTTTAAAGGCGCAGGGACTCAAGAGATTTACTGACTGCCTTTCTTCTTGCCGCTGTAACTCTGCACTCGATCATGCAATGTAATCTTTCGCCACGAGGCAAGTGTAACTTCCTCGTGATTTTGTAACTGAGGTAAAGGTCATCATACAAAGAAAGGTTAACGTCTCCTGCCTCAAAGAAGTGTTCAGCTTCATATTGAGTGTACAATCGAAGGCTTTCCTCTAAGGATCTGCACGCTGAATGTACGATTTTAGTGGCATGATCGTAGGTACCTATGTAGCACTTCCGAGTAAGCAGCTAGGTAGGTAGAGAGAAAGAGAGTGGCTTGATCCAATTTCACAGTGCCTGATCACCCTAACCTTTCTCTGCTCTCCCTCCCATTCCTACCACAAGTAAACCTTTATGAAGAAGACAAAAAAGGATAAAGGAAGTGGGATCGAGGCGTCAAGAAACTACTGAAGCAAAAAAGGAATTTTCTCAGCTTTCCACTGCCTTTGCATACTGTGAATCGTGCCGTAACTTCATGCATAAGGTGAGCAGACCGTTCTGTCAGATAGAGAGGCTGGCACTCTTCTTGACTGATGGGTACCAGACCTTTGCTTACCAAGAGATAACCACAAGTAAACGTTTGGACGCATTGCATTCAGAGAATGTGTATATATTGGACGCAAGCAAACAAATGCATCTCACAATGCCAGCCGACAAGGAAGCCACGGTCGAAACTTCATGTGAGGGCAAAGTAATCATGCGCATTTGCCCGTCTTTTCCCATGCCAAATCTCCTCTCTCATCCATTTCGAACGAACAAGGGTCATCCAGAAACTTTTCTCATTTCCCACAACGCAAACGATAACACAGCAGATAAAAACTTTCTGTTGTTGTGAGCCATGACGACCATATGATGATCCTACAAGCGAGCGCGCTTGCGTGTGTGCGTTCCCCAACGTCAACGACGGTTTACTATGGACACAAAGTAACTACTTGCGGTGGAACCTAACGCATAGAACGCATTGATCATTCTACTGCACTTACCTACTGACGAATATGCGTACTTCACATTCTTGACATTTCATCACCTTAAAGGTTTTCTTGTTCACCCCAAACTTTCTCGACTCCACCCTGGTAAACGTACTAAACGCTTCAAGTTTGCAAAAAAAATTGTAACAACTTTAGCGTTTCAGCGCCACAAAGTCTGTCTAAACTCCATTCGACAATCTCGAGGCTACGCACGTGTAGTTCACCCTTGTGTGCGAGAACGAATTTTTGCGAAAAAAAAAAAACCCTTCAGAGAGGCTCTCGAAAGACAGGAAGACTCTTCGTTGAAGTTGTTCAAGCAAAAGTTGACCTCTTTGAGGAGTGCGAAGGATTTTCATGAAGCAATAAGTGGCACCCGAGTGCTCTCCTGCTTACCTTGACCGAAAAGGTGCGATATGATGAGCAGGTGAATCAAGGCTGCCCGATGTCGGTCGAAACCCTGCTTGTGCTGCGAATGCGCTGCTCTGGACACAGGCATCCTGGCGATATGTGCGTCAGTGACTTTGTCACATGGTTGATATGTGTTTGAAGAGCTGCCCGGCTCAGTCACGCTCTCATGTTGTGAATCCGAACGACTGCAAGTCCGTGTTCAGGGCACCCACAGCTCGTGCTCTGTCATGGTGTCACAGGTCTGTCACTCCAGAGGCCTGAGTCCCAACTGAAAAAGCGCTCCGGGGGAATGATCGAAGAAAGGCAGACGAGAGAAAGAGAGAAGCAAGCAGAAGAGAGCGGGGTGTGAGGCGAAGACTATGCTTTCAACGGTGGCATGGCAAAGTGCGCAAAAAGCTATCGATATACAGCGCACTACTGTACATTGTGTAGACCGGCCTAGGAGTAGTGTGTGCAGACATGGACGGACATGGAGCGCTTATGGACAAGATCGATCAGTGAGTCGCGGACCTGGACCGGGGTGTAAGAGTTCAGCGCGCGGGCGCTTTTCTTTCACCTCAACGTAGTATTGAACGCTTCGCAGGTGGAGGAAAGGTGAGAATTTGTCCGATCGGCAAGTGGCCGAGCAAGTGGCCGTTCAAAATTCCACCGCTCTATTGTTCAATCAGCACGTCTTTGAATGTACGAACTGAGCTGGTCAGACTGTACTACACGAACACACACACAGAAAGGAGAGACAGTGATGAGATAGCTTAAGTCAACAGTGACAAATCAGTAGGCCAGATTGATTTTGAGCACAATGATTCAGTTCTTGACAGTCACCTCCATTATTTCTCTTGCGATAGTCTTCACTGCTGGAGAAGCTCCTTCCAAGTTGACTTGCGACCTCGAGAATGCCCAGTGCGTGGCTGGGGCAGAGTTCATGGACGTCCTGATCGCTTCCGACATGAGGCAGTGCCAATTTCTCTGTCGGACCGAGCCGGAATGTCGTTACTTCACCTTCTACCGAGCAAGTTACAAAGATTAATATCGAGATTCATACTTATACGCTACAGTGGTTCTTGTTGCCGTCATCGCAGAATCTGTCATCCTGCTGGCTATATCGCGACTGCGGCGACGTCGTTGCCGCTACTTGCGCTGACTGCGCCACCTCACGTCGGAACTGCCCCGGATTCGACCCGGTTTGTGGCGCCTCGGGCAGGTGTGAGGGTCCAGATCTCTGGAGAGGTTCGAGTGCAGATGAAGACGACTGCAACGTGCGGTGTCAGGAAACTGAGGGCTGTCGGTAAGGGGAGCCAATATTATTAGGGCTGCCGAAAAGGAAATTTGAAGAAAGATGAGCAAAAAGAGAGTGCAAGTCTAGTGCAAAAGTATTTTTCTCCTTCATGAAGAACTCCCGTTGAGACAGAAGTGATATTAAAAGGCCAAACCACTTGAGTCAATGATTAAAATCAGCATGTACAGTATTTACGGACTGTAAAGAGTGTACGATACTTACAGGTCCAACTTACTAAACAAGGGATGCAGCATTGATCTCCTTGTCCGTATTTTTGATTTACTATGGTCAAGGTAACTTAAAGGCTGAAAAGTCATCGAATCTTGCCGTGCTGGCAGTGACAAAGTATAAAATAAGTTATAAGTGAGTACGAATCTCGAATAGTTATGAAAAAGGCACCTTTTCATGCCGAAAAAAAGGCCGAAAATGCAACGTGCGTCAGAGTTATGCAACTACACCCTTTGGGCAGCCCTGGATATCGTCAATAAGCTTTAAGATCATGCCTAAGGAGATTTCTTGAACATGTAGTTATTTCAACTTTGAGGCCGAAGATCTCGAGTGCAGTCTAACTGCAACCTGCAACGCTCCATGGAGTCAGGGAGCTTGGGCCCACTGGGAGAGTTTGTGCGAACCAGGCATGAAAAACGTCTTTTTAGTACTGAAAGTGAATAAAATTGACCTTTTTCCTTTCTTCAGCTCCTTTGACTCAGCTTCTCGTGGTTGGCGGCGGCGTGAACGGGACAGAAGTGTTCGATCTCTCAGTCCCCGGTGATGTCCGGAGATGTCCAGCGCCAGCGCCGATGCCGGTTGCCCTGACCGGCCCCGTCGGCGTGTTCAAAGTGGACTTTACGCCGATGATCTGCGGGGGCGAAGATTTCGCCTCTCAGAAGTTTGAGGAGAGATGCTTTGTCTACGACGACCAAGAGTGGGATGAGGAAGAGGAGATGAACAAGGCCAGAGCGTGGGCGGCAGCAGTCCAGGTGCGTGCAGTACACGACATGCACACGATACAATAAGCACTTGCAATTGTGTGTGCTCAGGTTTCCCGCTCCGCCTGGTGGATTACCGGAGGCGGCTCCTTTGAGCTCTCATCAACCGAGTTGTACAACCGAAGCAGCGGCAGCTTCGAACCAGGCCCTGACCTCCCCAGTGCCGACCTGCGGCATCATTCTGCTGTCAGAATCGGCAACAGCGAAAAGGTCTTCATCGCTTGTGGCGGCGAAAAAACCGACGTCTTCATCTTCGACACCGTGACTGGCCAATTCCAGCGGCAACCCCCCATGCAGAGCGACCGGCGAGAAGCTTTCATGGGCTATGTGGAGACGATGAACGCTGTCGTGGTGGCCGGGGGATTCCCTTACATCAAAACGACGGAAATCTTCGACTTGACCACGAACTCTTGGAACGAAGGCAATGACTTTCCGGTTTTACTGAGCGGCGGTGCTTCGATCGGCCCCTTCCAAGGTTCCTTCCTGGCCATCGGCGGTCGCGATGATCAGGGGACGAACAGCGACGACATCTACTGGTTTGATCCGGAAAGCAGCCAGTTTCAGATCCTGGCGGGAGATGGTCTGGCGGAACCAAGACATGGATTCACAGCTATGCTAGTCAAGGAAAATTACTTTCCGTGTCCATGAAGCTGGATATGCAAAAGCTTCCCTCGATATTGCCAGCTGTAGCTAACTATGGTTGCATGAAATCGAAATAGTTCATTGAATGTGGTAGAGATCCGATTTAAACGGGCTGTACATTACTTCCCGTGAACTTACCTCAGAGCGCCTAGAAGTGATTATCAAATGTTCATTATACCCTTTTACCTGCCTGGGACTGCTTTTGTCGAGGAGGCGTAAGGGATCTCCACGATAGCAGCCAACTAAAGCCTACGGTTCTTCATAGGTTAAGCTCAGAACAGGGGTTCCTAAACTTTTCCCACTGACGTATCACTTTGTTACTTCCACCATCATTTCCGGACCACCTCTTCGTTATGATGGTACATTGTTACGGTGGGACATGACAGATCAGAATCACAGAAAGTACTCAGAAATATGTTCCTTAAGACTGCAAATGACAGAGGGGCAAAAAGTCACTTATTTTGTAGGTGACATCTTCGCGTACCGGTTCGGGAACCCCTGGCTTACAACAGTGTCACGCATCACTTTGTGTTTAGGCCTCTGCCTCATTCATTTATTTACGGTCAATTTGCGAGCGAGCCCATTTTGACCTTTTACTTTGACAACACCGATGCTTACAACCCACGAAGACACAAAAAGCACTAGACGACAACGAACCCGGTTAAGTGACGCCCGGAGTCTCCTCCCTGCTGCCGCTGCTGTTGGTGCTGCTGCCGCCACTGCCGCCAGCCTGTTCGAACCTGAAGACAACGGCGTACATGGCCCCACCCAACCTGTTTGCCAGCCACCTGTTCTTCAGCACCGCCACCTTCAGGCATTGGCACTTAAATGTAGCGTACAAATTGGTGTGAACCGCTCTCCCCATGCCTTCCAGGACAAGCAGGTCCACCCCACGGGCCAACATTGCGTCAGAGACCTGCTTATTCAGCTTGGAGAGGTCCAAACAGGGGCTGCTTTGCCCTAAAAGACAAAAAAAGGTAGAGAAAAGCCCCGAGCATTTCTTCCATAGCCTTCTTTTAATCAACTCTTTCTTACCTGAATCAAGACACGTCAGTCTTCCATCTTTCATAGCCTTGGCGATCTGTGGACAACACTGGGAAGCTCTCTGCAAAATGATCTGTAGCTCGTCGTAGGTGACGTCATTTAGCACTGCAGGAGATCTCGCATGGTTCCAACGTCAAGAATTTACCAAAGTATTGTTTTACCTGGCTTGTGGTTGGCACAAAGTAACACCTCAGTTCCTCTAGACAAGAGTTCTTCTACAAATGGAAGCACACCCAAGACAACATCCACACCGCTATTGTCTATAAAGATCGCCGCGCATTTATGAGGAGCCTCTGCAAAAGCTCACGGTTAGCACTTGAACAACCTGAGACGAGACAGCCCAACTTACCATTCTCCAGCGTGTCGATCCACTCATCTAGGCTGTCCATGAGCCACGGCCTGGGCCCAATGAGCGACAGGGCATCGCCAAAATCAAGGTCCCTGTTCTCCATGAGTAATGCCACTTCTTTAGCGCCCCAGTCAAATACGTTTCCAGCCAGAAGGCCGACCGCCAGTTGGTATTGGCGCTCACGCCACGAGAAGGAGGCCAGAGACGACAAGCGCTCGGGAAGCAAAGACATGGCCTGAAATAGCGAGACAAGTGTCATGACTGCGACTGCGATGGACGACTTGGCTCACACTCGTCACCTGGTCATTTTCGAAATGTTTCTGTTTGAGGTAGGGATCATGAAAGTCAAACTCTATCAAACAATCCTCTCTGAGGTCAAGCAGAGACCGGACGGTGAGGCTGCCGTAGGCAAACGGGTTCGTCTTCAGCTGCTGCAAGCGCGACAGGAACTGGAACTGGAACTGACGCGCTCGAGAGTCGGAGTCCAAGGACTGGCTCTGCAAAGACGTAGAGGAAATACCGCGTGAAATAAGTACTACACACTCATACACTTTCGGATCACCTGACTCTGAATGGCCCGCTCAGTGAACTTCTCCAGCGAGTCCTCCAAGCACTGCAGCCAATATTCTCGGGCGTCGTTGTCTCTGCGAGTGCATATGTGTGTTAACGTTGCCTCTGTACTTACAGCTACAAAGGACAGCACACACGCTCATACCTCGTGAGATCAACGGTATCAGGATGGTACTCCTTGGGGTTCAGTAACAGCGGACAGAACCTCAACTTGGTGTCGGAGCGATCGATTTCTAAGTGGTCGACTTCCAAACTGTCTGACGAAAGCTGCTGGGACCAAAGAGCAATTACAAACTTATACATCTTATAATTATTGTTGTGCTTGTTCTACTTGAGATGCAGTCGTAGGAAAACCCGTGCTTCCGTACATGTTCTCCCTCCAGGAGTACTCGGCCGCCCTGTAAGCTTTGGCTCCTCGCAGAAAGGCCCCTATTGCGCCCAGGTACCCCTCGTGACGCAGGAACATAGCCTGGACGTCGCCTTTGGTCCTGGACCCCAATAACACGGTCCTTGATAGCAGTCTTGACCAAACAATGATATCCTTCTCACCAATAGTTTACAGAGTACCCGACGGTGTGCATCGAGACGGGATGGTGTCTCAGGAAGAAGCCACCGAAGTAGATGGTCTTTACCTTGTGGAGCATGGCGTACAAGCTGGATATTTGGCCAATATCGTTGCTGATCAGGTATAGGAGGCTCCTAAATAAGGCAAAGGTGACGAAAAGTCCCTCCGTGTCTGAGCTCAAAGATCACCTGGCCTTATCGGCGTCGGAAAACAACTCCTGTTCTTTGCTGTTGGCCCCGTGAATGACCTTGCCGAAGGTGGACGCAATCAGGTCGGCGGGCAATCCAAGGGACTGGTAGTCTTGTCTTTCGCCGTAGATGTCTTTCACCAACATGTCGACCTGAAGAATTGAAGGCGCAGGTTTGCGTCTTGTTCGTAATTATACACAGTCAGGATGGCACATATCACTTCTCACTTGTCGTTCACCTTTCTGTGGTCACCCTTCGAGGCTAGCTCCAACAGCTCATCGAACCCCTTGGCCTTGGTAAGCAGCTTCCCCAGCCCCCAGAAAGTCCCTCCTCCAGTCGCGGTGCCTCCAATCCGCTCGAATTTGTCATCTATGTACATATACGAACAGAAGGCAAAAGTGATGTTGACAACGCATAAAAAACACAATACTCCTCCCTGCATACAATGGAATTGCCCTACCTGATTCGACCTTCAGAATGGAGACGCCTGAGCCGATGGTGACGAGCAGATACGGATACATGTACTTGGGGCTGATGGTTTGGAACTTGTACTCCGGGTTGCCTCTTCGCTGGTAGACAAAGGCCTCGTCCGATATGTTCTTTAGCAAGAAGTTGCATCCCTGAGAATGCAAGATTATGAACGATTCATGTTCAACACGAAGGCGCCATAGGAACGTACAGTAAGTATGATGATCATGTGCACATTAAGTCTCTTGCAGGCTTTATAGGTATTAACGGTCTCTTGTTTTTTTTTAGGTGGGAGTGATTACGATCTAATACGCAAGTACGTACGTACTAATTAATATATATGTCTTGTCTATGGACGCAGTTCATGTTGGCCTACCTCTGCCTCATCATGCTTCAATTTCCAGTGGGAAAAGCTCAGTTAAGTGTGCACACACAGAATCCACTTGTGCGCCTACCTGCACAATACAGTCCATTTCATCGCATTTGTCGATCTTCAGTCCAATCTTCTCCTTGATCAGGTCTTGGAACTTGTAGGCGCCTCCGCCAGTTGCTTTTATATCCTATAAAAAAGTAACTTCATCGACACTAGAATACAGTACCTCCCTTCATGCTCACTTTGACCAGCTCTCTGCTGCTCTCAACCAGGCCCTTGCTGACATACTCGAGACAGGCGCCGATGTGCTTGGTCTCGAACTTGACAAAATGCAATCTTGCACCCTCGGACACCCTGTAGACGGCCTCGTCTCTCACTTCGATGTCTCCACCGCCGTCGATCGTCGGCTCCTGCGGGATGCCGTCGCTGTCGTAAACGATCTTCCTGTGAAAGTGAAAAGAATGTATGTGATATGAACAGTACATGATCCTGAAACAAAACAATATTAACTGTTTTCAAGCAATTCATATTACCTGCATGGCACGGTCGAATAGTATGCTATTTTCGTGAGAGAGCCACCAATATCAAGGGCAAAGAGCTTGGCTCCCTGGAGATTCCTGAAGGCCAAGTCCGTGGAGTCTGGAAGCTCGATGCTTCTCGTCAGCGACGAACATGACATTGCTCAAGAGAATCAAATCTGCGACAAAAAGAAATATCCGTAATATTTTGTTAGCTCCACCGAAGAGCAATTTTTGAGATTGTATGCGGCATCACGCAATAGTGACTATTTGTGGTTATCTTATCATTTCTGTTCTTGCTCCGTCGGTCTGACTACACTGCTTTTATCTCGTGATGTCGTGTGCGGCAGCACAGTTAGTAATAGAGACTGCATGCACAACGACGCGAGTCATGAGGAACAAAAGGCTGTCTTACGCAATGACGTCTCAACTCCAGTTCTGCTGTGCATTAAATGAGAACGTCCCAACGTAGCTGGAGGAAATGTTTGTGTCGAGGGGAGATCCCGATGTACCGGTAATTCTGCTTCTCACGATTGTCCACCGCCAGCGCTCTGTCCCTGCTCCAGACGTCATCTCCGTCCGTCACACACAACTCGCTAGCGCAGGACGTCCACTTGGTCGTCGTACATGTTTACAAATCACCACTTTTTGACGCAGAAGGACGCAGGACCAAGTTTGCCACCCCGTAGCAACGAGTACACATCACCTACGTGGAAGACTCACCGAAAAGAGTGCTCTCTCCGAAGAGAAAGTCGGGCGCTGGCAAGCTTGTTTTCTCCTGGAGAAAGGCATATTTGGCGCACAATTCAAGCTGTTTGCAAGGTGCTCCGACATGAGCAGGCTTTGCAGTACTTGGCACAGGGCTAAAGTACCGAAATTGCTGCAGAGTCAGTCAGAAAAGAGCCACGAGCGTGTGTACGACTTGAGGAGAGTATGCGATCGTGGAACAAAACTGCACTGACGTCATATCATAACCCATCTTCTAATTAGATGACATCGAGCATAGACATTGACCAAACATTCGCATTCCCTCATCGATCAAGTTTTTGATAAGATCAAATATCCTCAGCCACTCAAATGAGAACGCCTTCTCCTGCCGTCCTTCGTCAGTGACTTGCTTTTCTGCCTCTCTCAGTCTCGTCAGGCTACAATAAATCAAAATAACTTAGTCGCCAACGAATCTCTGCTTTCTTTTCAATACTTCTGCAATGCGTTTAGGCAAAAAGGAAGTCATCGCGGTTTCCGTCTTAGTCTCTCAGTCCTAATCCAATGCGCCATTAGCCAACCAATTGTTAGGTTCAGCTAAAATTGTCGTCATTCACTCGAGAGCTTCTCGGACTTGAGCAGAGGACATTAAGGGATATCCAGTGGAGAAAAGCAGCGAGCCAAGGACTGAAATGAGTGAGTAACCAGGGTTTTGTGGCAGGATTGCCTGTTTGACTTGTCCCTCCCACAGAAGCAGGGTCCTCTGCACTATGTAGTACAAGCAATAAGTATGTGTCTAATGAAGAATTCTAAGCCTGCGTGGTCTGCAGGGGGGCGTTCGCACAAAGTAATACCTGATTCTATAAATCAAGCGAGGTGACTGGCGAGAGCGTGTCTGAAGAACATGAGCACGAAAAAAAAGTAGGAAGGAAAATTGAAGCCCAGGTGGCCGGACCGGCCAAGTCTCGGTAGCCGGCCAGACTTCGCTTGACATTAAATTTCCTTTGGAAGGACCACCATGGTGTTTAAGACATCATCAAGCCCGATGTAATCATGGCTTCACTCAAAATGAGGCGCCACTTAGAGTTTACACTTAGGGAATTACCATGAATTACTTGCCCTGTTGGGTGTCAAAGATTGACGGTGTCTCCGATTAACCCCCCCCCTTCCCCCGTCGTCCATCTCATGTCTGGAAGAGAGAAGAGCTCCTTTCTACTATTGTTGGCTTCTCTGGATATTTTTTCCTCGACCTTCACTGCATAATTGTACGTACTATGAACCTTTGGTTGGACTCTCTCGTCCGCCGCCGCTCATTCTTGGACGGACCGTGAGCTGAGGAAGATACCTAGAAAAAGTCTGAGGAAACTTTTTTCGGCCCTGAGGAGGTGAGTTTGACACAGTGTCAGCAATCTTCTTTCAAGTAGCTTCAGTATCGGGTTGACCTACGCTTGCACAATCCCCAACGTTTGACCGTGACTGACTCCATGATACATGTAGTAGGTGTGACTCTCACTTTCCCCCGTGAGGTTTCTATTTGTCCTTAGGCCCCACACAGCAAGTACAGTGAAGTACTACAGTGAAGTACAGTACAGTACGTGCAACCTCCGCGCCTAATGACGGTACTCGTGCAATGTACATAGAAGGGGGGGGGGGAAGGGAAAGGGGGCGAAAAACTCAGATTAACACGACATGAGGGGATCGAGGGCGTTTAGGTTGGCACGACACTTTGTGTGCTTCTCAGTGGTAATAGTAGTGGAGGGTTGGTTGTGTGGAGAGGAAGAGGAAGTATTTGCTTGATCGGTAAAAGCTACAGCGGCATTCGCAATCAGTCGGTGAACGACAATGTCTAGCGATGGACCGCGATCCAGGATGTCCGAGATCCTCAGGAAGGCTCAGAAGAAGGGTAAGACATTGATGCAGTGCAGACGCCCACTACTGAAACACGATTTTGCCACGCAAAGATGAGCTGAAAGTACCCCCTCATGCAGACACGACGCTCGCTTAAGGAGGTCATGGAGACTTAAAAGTTACTCTTGTGTGCGTGCGAAGACAACGTTCTGAGTTGGACAAGTCATAAAGTTTTCGTGATTATTTACCTCCTCCAGAGCTCTCTCAAACTAATTTCAAAGTCTTCACTACAGCATGAAGTTGTTAGCTCACGTATGTACAATAATGTAACAGCGGACATAAGTACAGAAGCGTGCGGTCGCTCGTCTTTGTCTTACTCACGTCAAGGTTTGCTACTTCTGTCTCGGTATGGAGTGCGCTGTCTTCCTTCCCCACATAAATGTTGCTCTGAGGTCACAGTATGTGCCCAACAAGACCAATGATAGGATATTGAACCAAGGGAACCTTTTTTTTACTTCAGCGTTTGCAGCCGCCGCCGAGGGCAGCAAGGGCATGGAAAAGTACACGATTCCTGAGATCCTGACGGACAACGACTGGCTCCACATCACTGGACAGGCAAAATCGCCAATCAAGCTGCCATTCGCACCTGTTAAGCCAAAGCAGGTAACGATTCTGCATTGATATGCATGTACTTTCAGCCGCTCATAAGACGTGGTCACCCATACTCCGTCCAAGAGTGACCAGACAGTATAGCTATAAGTTAGTTTCCTGCCAAACTCTGGCATGCAGCTTGTGTATGCACAGTTCAAGGGAAAGTTGGGCCCCAACATCCAATCATGCAATGTCTTCATGTGGCATCGCTCATGGAGTCATGCACCAATGTACGTCCAGCCGGCAAGATTCATTGATTAAACGTTATGTCCATTGTGCGTTCTGCAGGAGAAAGCTGCTCTCTTCCGTTGTTGATGAACTATTTCAATGTGTGTCCTCAGATCTTGTTAATAGACATCTATTCTTCGTGGTCCGGCCCTTGTGCTGCCATGGAGGGTCACCTACGCCGCATGCGCCATCAATTCGTGACGACGCCGGACTGCCTGGCCCTGGCTAGAGCGTGCTCCGACAATATACAAGAATTAAAGGCTTTCAAGAGGTACCAGAAGCATAGTGCACAGGACAGGTGTACGGTAGTGACACAGCCTCTCATTACGTTGCTTTCCTTCTAGTGATCCCCGCCCAACATTTCTGTTTTGGACTGCGAGGGGCCCAGTGGCTCTTCTCCGTGGCGCCAACCGACCTCTACTCACACGTCTGGTTGAGCAGGAGGTTGCAGTTGAAATTGGGGGTGGTCCCGAGGGCGGTGGAGGTGGAAACTCACCTCCGCCGCCTCCGCCAACCATAGACTTCGAGTCAGAAAGGGTCATTCAGTGCAGGGGAGAGTTGGCGCTGCTTGACGAAGACGAGGCAAGTTCTTTATCATGGACGTACGCCTCCCTTTACTGTACAGCTTCTCCGCTGGTTTGCAGGTTGTTCACTCCATAGGCATCGGGAGCACCGACATGCTCACCTCCTTCTTTCAGGAGCCGCCACCAACGAGCAAGAAAAAGGCGGCGCCGGCAGCCGACGAGCAACAAGAAAACAAGGAAAATGCTTCAGATAATCAAGCACAGAATGACACGAGTGAGAAAGATTCCCATGGAGAGCGAGAGAAGCCCAGCGAGGAGGTGGTGCCAAAGGAAGGCGAGGGCGACGAAGGGCAAGTCGAGGACAATGCAAACAAGGAGGGCGACGTTGAAGAACAAGGGGATCAGAATCCAGGCAGCAGAAGATCCTCCGTCATCAAGCTGGAGACTGGACTACTTAAGGAAATCTTGGACGCCAAGCCCAAGAAAAGATACGGGATTTAAGAGTCTCATGATGTACACTAATACGGCTGTAATGAAGATCATCTAAAATTGCTCGACTACGAGCACAATTCAGTTGATAATATTTTATTATAAAATCTCGTGCTCAATCAGACAATAATGATGACAATGCAAAGTAATGTACCAGTATGTTCGTTCATTAATCGCGATCGAAAAGGCGCCAAACTATACATAGTGCAGAAACTTAAAGCATTGCGAACAACGGACGACTTTCTCTACATGTACAGTAACATTTCACAACGAATCAAATGCTAACAACTACTGTACCGTAAGTAAAGAAGCCTTTTTTTCTGATGGTAGGAACCTCACTTCCATACGCACACAACGATACAGGAAACTGCAATTTCATGAGCATAACGAGGCAACTGTCCTCTCGGTGTTTCGCACAACATACTCGTAAGGCTTGCCTCTATGGTGACGGTCACTTTGTTATGCCTGCTCTTTTAACTAGGGAAAAATCAGGAGAGACATTGACTCCTTTGCTCATATTTGGTTGCTTCACCCAAGAAGTTAACAAACATATTATAGGTGCAGTAAGTTAGGTAAACCATCACGTAGTCGTCTTGTCCACCAAGGAGGAGAAATTGACAGACTGGTTTGTGCAATTATCTGAGGTCATCACCCGAGCCCATGGCCTTTTTGACCCTGAGCAGGAGCGTCGTGTGCCACGGCTCCAAGCGGGAGATCGAGTCGAACTTCTTTAGCTCCTCGGTGAAGGCGTCTACGTCTTGGTCCTCTACATGGATGCAAACAGCCTAGAGACGTAAAAAGGGTTATCCACAAAATAAACGAGATCAATCGATCGTATGAATGAGTTATGTACAGAAAGTGCATCTAAAATGAGTAATTTATCGGAATGGTCATCGATATAAAAACTTCGCGTTGAGGGCAGACCTGTGATCTCAACATGACATGGATGCGTGATACAGGAACAAGCATTCCACTGTGGTATATATGAGTAGGACGTTAGCTTCTGACCAACCGATTAAATGCTGCAAAACATGAATGCAACAACTGTTTCCTCATGCAACTGAGGTTCTAACATACTAGGACGAATATCTAAGTAGCTACAGCCACTTTGCAAGCAGCACGCGTTGTCTCACAACTCGCGTCCTGACGGAAAATGTGCCCCCGTCATGCAAAACGGCACCCGGCCAATGACTAAAAACTCTCTGGCACTTATGGAGAAGGAAATTGGGGTGGAGGAACTTAAGAGCGGCCAGCTCAATTATTAGGAATTTTTTGGAGCATGCATTTATGAGAGCCGCCAACAATTCTGTCTTACTGTGGTGGTTAGTACTGAAGTACCTCTTCTCGTTCATTCTGCATCGCCATCATCTATCCACTCAAAGAACACTCACACAAGTGTAGTGTAGTAGGATTAGTAAGGGAGGAGTGAAGTGAAATAAAAGTTCTATCGCTGTTTATAGTAGTTTCTTAGCAGAGCTCTCCAGGATCTGGAATCTGCCTCTTGATCCTGAGCAGGATTGTGGTGTACCACTGATCCAGTCTGGACACAGCGTCGAAGTTCTTAACCTCCGCGGTGAAGGCCTCGACATCCTGATCCTCAAGATGAGTGCACAAGGCCTTTGAGGGAGGATGATCAGGTTAGTTCGTCAGTGTGAGTACGTTATTCTAAAATAGGCTGTTGCCCCTTATGCCGTTGTCTCGTCAAGAGCGACACCATAAAAATCACAAGAATTTCTCCCTGCAATATTCTTTCAGTGCAGATGTCGTAAAATAACAGATATCACAGTTCCCTTGATTGAAGGCAACGTGAACGTGATAAGAAGTGTTCCAAAAATAACCGAAAAACAAGGCTCTCCTGATGGTTCTGGTATGGGGTTGCCCGGGAGGGGAAGAGGGGAGAGGAGTTTTTCTCCAGCATTTTTGCCGATATTTGGTGGCCGAAAAAACACAGGGAGATTGAACTTCCACTATTACCGACTCAACAGAGAAAGGCCAGGAAGCAATTTACGACTTATGAAGATTGGCGATCAAGGGCAGAGAAAGAGGAAGAGCTACAGAATTCTTTTGCACATGTACGTAGCATTATGTACGGCCTGGTTCAGTAGGCCTGGAAAGTTTTACGTATGAGAGATCAGTCACACACGAGCTGAGAGGTTAGAAGCGTGCACGTAATAGGTTGATTTCCCAAGAGTATTGGGCAAGTAGAATGAGCGTCTTCTTACCTTGATGAGTTTGGCCTCCCTGGAGTCGGCGAATGCCGGGTACTGCTCCTCGTATCTCTTGATGGCGTGCTGGGCGTTCAATGAGTCCACGCACAAGTGGCACAAGGAGGCGCGGAAGAAGTACTCCTTAGCGCTGTACTTTAACATGGAGCTCTCCAAAGCTTCACTAGCAACCTGGTTGTGCGAAAGATTGTAGCGGGGGACCATTTTTTTTAACCATTTGGGACACCCTGCAAAGTGCATTGAGCTGGGTCAACTTCGCACCTGCTCATAGATTTGAATGGCTCGCTCGTAGTTCTCCAGTTGCGCAGAATACTTGGCCACGTTCAACATGCACTTGTTAGCAGCGCTCTTGCTCTCCTCGCCCTGAAAGGAAAATATAAGCGATAGAAATTGCACTTTTTTATCATAGAAGAGCATACAAACCCTGAAGAAGTCAGCTGCTTGCTCGTAGTGTTGCATGGCTCTCTCCAGATCGGCGGCGTCGCCCTCATAGATCTCAGCAATGGTCTGGTGATGTTTGGCTGCGATGCTGAAGCGACCCATGTCAGTGTAGATATCCACAGCCTTCATCAGGCAATTGGCAGCCTCTGAAAGGGCAATACCAATGGCAATCAGACTTGCACTTAGTTATAACTAGACCTCGAAAACTTGTGACATAAAACCCGGCTGATGTGAGGTCATGATTTGTGACATGCCTCGTTGGCTTATATTTCTATTTACAGGGGTCTGTAACGGATATTTTCAGCGTCCATGATCTCAGAGCACAAGAGCTCTAGGAATGTCCTTGGGCAGTTGATTCTTCTCATGCTCGCACCTCTTGACTAGACTCTCAAAAATATAGCACGAACCCATCTCCCGAGCTCTGAGGCTCGAGCTCACGGGGGATTAGGAAATCCTCGTATGTCTGAAGTCTCCTCTCGCCATCTCTACGAGGGCGACACCGGGACCTCTTTTGACAGATAAGCTGAACTGCATTTTGGCTGAACGGGGTGCCCCGGACCTGAGCCCGGTCCAAGACGTCATGGCCTTTCTGCGGGGTCATAACCGGCTCTACTGTCACTTTTGGGAGTGGCGGGAGTGCCTCCGAAATCCAGATTTCTTTCTCTTGGAACATGCGGAATTAGGAAAAGCTGACAACACTTTTGCGAAAACGGCATTTTGTATAATTTTTTCCTAAACCTGTGACATATTTTCGAGCTCTAGTTACGATGCCGCAGGAAGAGACTTCAAGAACCATATTTCTCACCCTTAGCGTCCGACTTCTTGTAGCAGTTGGCGGCGTCAACGTAGTTCGTTGCGGCGTCGTGCTTGTTCCCAAGCTTGACGTGGTGCTGCGCTAGCGTCACGAAGGTGTTGCCAGCCAGAGACCACTTTTTCGCCATCTTGTACAGGTTGCCTGCGCGGCTGTAAAGTTCCAGAGCCTCGTCCTGCTTCGACTGACCCCTGAAAGAGACGCAGAGTTGGCGTTGTGTAATACTGACCTTGTTTTTAACTTAAACCCTCGTTACCATCGCCGAAACACGAGAACTGACAGTAACAAACCGCACTTACGGTACAGAGACATTGATCAGTGCGCAATAGACCTTCAGAAATCATTTACTATCTGACAACTCAGAACTTAACTCAAAGAACTCTTTTATCGATTTGATCTCGCAGGATCTCCGATATCGTGGAAGCACCTCCTTGGTCTGCATGGGCCAGGCTGTCCTTTCAATTTGGCATCTTGGATCGTTCAGTTAAATTCGACTTCAGGAGCAAGTAGAGATAAACTTAAGGCCAACCAGGCGCCAAAACAACGGAGATAGATCAGTGACAGTCGGAATGACGGGCACGGCAATATGGCCATTGTCAAGGCTCTCGGGAGCTCCAAGTCTACCGTGTAATCGACCTGAGACGGTGACAGAGAGGAGATCCCAGGGATGACTGACTAGAAGAGGAATGTCAGGGTCGTTGTGAAAGCTCCGGATTTGTCTGAACGACCCTGTGCGGATCTTCTTCGATTGGCACAGGATCACCTCATGTGCAGTTTTGAAAGTCTCGGGATGTCTACACCGGATCTGCCTTGGACTTCTCACTGTCATTTCTGCAATATGCACGACATCGACATTTTGGTCGAACGTTCAGTCATTGAAGTTTTTTAGGCTGATATCCCTCACCCCTTTTTACTCCAGTCTCCACGATACAGTATATCAAACTTGGCCTCTCTGAGGCCTCCTAGGCTTCCTGGGCCTGGCATAGTATTTGCGTTCTTATGAAGTACTCATTGTATCTCGGGCCAAATTTAGTACGCATTTCGATTACTCGGCTGTCGTCGCGTCTTGCTCACCCGAAGAGCCCACCCAGGAAGGACTTGGAGGAGCCCAGCTTCTTCTCCGCCTCTGCCACCAGATCGGCGGCCTTCTTCTCGTTGTCGGACATGGCTGAGCCGGGCGGGATGAGGCTTTTTCGACTTCAAACCTTCGTGAAGAAGAAAGGATCAGAACTGGATGACTTAGGTCAACTGATTATTGATCGGCAGTCGTCGCTCTTCTCTTGCCAGTCAGCCCGAGAGCAGGGAAGAAAGTGCCAAACAATTGGTCATGAAACATTTTTGGCATCGGTGCCAAATCAACCAGCGATAAAAGCGACCTTTGAGAGATTCTTTTCTTTGGCCTTGGTAATGACACAGGCGTGGACGGGGAGCAAAGGCTCAAATTCCATAATTTTTCACTCTATGGCCTCCTCAGCCCTGTCGACGGCCCAAATGAAGGTGACACACGCGCGCTCCACGATGGCGAATTGGAGTGAGCGCGCGCGCGCAATTGAAGGCCGTGATGACGGCCGAACCGGCAGTGGACACCTTGGCCGCAGAGATGTCGTTGTGTATGGTAGTGGGTCGTGGCCGTGATATTCCCCATGGTCGTGTGATGGACAGTAAACAAAAAACCCTCAAAAAGTGTCCGCAAAAGTGTAGTTGATGGTGGAGGACCGGACGAGATTGTGTTAGTGGTGAGGTTGAAAACCAAAGGCGTCACAGAGGTTTCCGTCCGAGCAGGGTCCCGGAAGGCCTTCAGGGAGGAGCTGCACGTCCTGAGACGATGTCGGTCCCGAACGCCGAAGAGAAGCCCCCCGGTGGTTCTCCAGCGACAAATGCCGCTGCCGTCAAGGGTGATGCGCGGGCCTCAACTACCACGCAGAAGTGCGAGTCCTGCGGCTCCACCTCCATCGACGTGGATCCAGGACGCGCCGAGGCAGTTTGCACCAACTGCGGAGACGTCCTCGACACGTCTCTCATCGTCAGCGACGTCCAGTTTCAGGAGAACCAGTACGGTGGCGCCTCGGCCGTGGGCCAGTTCGTACACAGCGACAGTAAGGGCGGCGGCGGATTCTCCGGAAGCGGCGACTCCTTCGGGAAAGGTGGCTTCGGCGGGGGACGCGGGCTCCAATCAGTCGCCGGCCTGGGACGGGAGAGCAGAGAGATAACATTGAGAAACGCCCGAAGCAAGATCAAGGCTCTCGGGCAGCAACTGCAGATCAGGCAGGATCGGATAGAAATGGCATACAACTTCTTCAGGATGGCGCTCTGCAGAAACCTTACTCGCGGTCGCAAGTCGACTCACGTGATCGCTGCCTGCGTGTACATCACTTGCCGCACCGAAGGGACCTCACACATGCTCATCGATTTCTCCGACGTGCTTCAGATCGACGTATATGAACTGGGAAGGACTTATCTGAGGCTTTCGCAGGTACTTGTTAAATGAGCACTTTGAAAACTTAATGCTAATCTCCATTCTTGTCAGGAACTTTGTATCAACATCCCGGCCATGGATCCCTGTCTGTACGTCATGCGATTCGCCCACAAACTGGAGTTTGGAGAAAAGACTCACGAGGTAGAGCAAATGGTACAAGTGCAGAGGAGGATTATGCTTGAAAAGTTTTGTTGCAGGTCTCGATGACTGCTCTTCGTTTAGTCTCTCGCATGAAGAAGGATTGGATGCACTTTGGCCGACGACCCAGCGGCCTTTGTGGAGCTGCACTACTCATCGCAGCCAGGTTGCACCGGTTCAACAGGACAGTGGCTGATGTCATTAAGGTCGTGAAGGTATGACTCTAGAGAAAACAAGGTGCTATATGTTTGATTGTACACATATGAGGATTGCACACGTATTTCAGGTTCATGAAAGTACCCTTCGGAAAAGGCTCAGTGAATTCGGAGAAACTCCAGCCTCTCAACTCACGCTGGACGAGTTCATGAGCGTCGACCTGGACGCGATGACTGAGGAACAGGTAAGAGTCAAGACCGAAAGTTTAATTCTGATGACTAATAACGATTCAATCCCCGGCCGCAGGACCCTCCCTCTTTTAAGGCTGCCCGGCGGCGCGACCGCGAGCGCCTGGCTGCCCTAGAGGAAGAGTGCGATGTGGACGAGGAAATTTCCGAGCTTGAGCGTGAGATCGAGAAAGAACTGGCAGAACGGAGAGCCAAAAGAAAAGGCCCCTACGCCAAGATGGCTGCTGAGGTTGCGTTGGGCGTCAACACCAGCGAGGAGGTCACTTCCGAGCGAACCGACGACGGCGAGGCTGAAAAGTTCATTGCAGCGGAAACGCTCGGCACCATCGCGGAGTTAGTAACTGGCGAGGACAGGAATAAGAAAAGTTCCGTCGTTACTGACCAGAGACTAATGCCGCCCCCGCCTCCTGCTCCAGCGATTCGAGGAATCATCGACAGCCCAGGGTTAGGACTGAAAGACACTATAGAGGTGAATACCGTTATATTAATTGTATTTTAAGGCCATGGTGCGTCACAGATTACATCTTGTTTTTTGTTAGGAGTATCTTACACCGGCGTCATCTGAGCAATGCACCCCCTTCACTGGCAAGAAAGAGGAGGCACCTGATGGCGAGGATGACGACGGAGAAGACTTGGACTTGACCAGCATCGACGATGCTGAGATCGATAGTTACCTCCTCTCAGAGAGCGAGGTCAAGCTTAAGACCGCGATGTGGACTCGTGTAAACGCCGAGTACCTCAAGGAGAAAGCCGAGAAGGAAGAGAGGGAACGTAAAGAGGAGGAGGAAGCAGCCAAAGAGGGTCGAGAGCTTAAAAGGAAGCGGCCTAGAGGGAGGCCCGCAACCACAGAAGCCAAGAAGGCCAAGGTCAATCTCGGCGGCAACGCTACTGCTATCGAGGCCATTGAAAAGATTGCCGCGGAAAAAAAGATCTCGACCAAAATCAACTATGACGTGCTGAGAAGCCTTTCGTCTACGTTAATCGGCAGTCCGAACGGGCCTTTGGCATCTCCCAAAGTTGAAGCGGCTTCATCTCCTTCAGGATTGCTAAATACTTCTAAGACTTCTGATGACCTTGAAAAGGAAACCGTGCCTGGGCAAAGTGAAGCTGCTGTGGTTGAAAAGGAAAAGACTCTGGAAGATTCTGAGCCTATCATTGAAAGTGGCCCTGTGGCTAGAACTACTGGTGACGATGAATTGGAAGAAGACTTGGTAGAAGACGATGAGGATGAGACTTGCATGTCTGCCGCAGAGTTGTTGTCGAAGCACAGAGGAGACAACTCAGATGAAGAGTATTATGAAGAGGACTATTAGCAATAGTCGAGCGTGTGCTATCTTTGACCGTTTAACTATCAAGGCCGTGCATACAAAAGATATTATCTATGAGGCTACTTAGGCCATGTTGCACTTTTACTCATGTTACGAACTTTAACATACTTACAGCCTATGTCTACCTTGGACGACGACGAATCTGACTGGAATTCTTCAAAGATCAAGGGATTCTCTTTCGGGGATGACGACGAGGTATCGTAGAGCAGTTATAGCACTTAGTTTGCTTCAACAACCACTTTTTTGTACCGCATATGTGTATGTACATATCTAGACTCCCTGGGCTGAGCTTGCTAAGTACCAGTCTGAAAATGTCGCCACCTCTTCACTCTCCGGCTTTGCCTCATCAAATTCGATCAAGCCTTCGGAATCCTCTACTTCTTTGAGTAGAGGCATCGGACCTGGTGTGGTTTCGGACAGAGTCAAGAAGGCTGTCAGGTTCGTCCGCATAAGCATGCAGACTACAAAATTAGCATAAATGAGGGGCGTGTTTTCACGGACTAATTGTTCTTAAACCCGCTCCCTTACCATACTTATGAAAATGAGTCTCACGTTATGTTCCAATAGCCCTATTCATAATTCACATCCCTAAAAAAAACCGTTCTTTAGGCTTTATCAGGCGGCTATTGGAGAACAGGACGGATTCTACGGAGCTGCTGGCGGAACCAGCATTAGCCAAGGTATGCAAACAGTTGAGTGCCTTGTGTGCATTTGGAGTTATGACTGCTGTTACGAGTTGTAGTGCGAAAGATATGACTTGGAGTAGGTAGGCACCAATGACTAAGTTCTGCTCCACTTAGGCAAACACGCCATGGTTAGAAAGGCCTCTAATTGAAATCGCTATCATTTCAGCTGCGAGCGACATTTCTAGTACTGATCCTGAGTATCTGTCCAACGACCCCCGAGAGCTGCGTGCAGAGCTGGGAAGATTAAGAAAACGGCTAGCAAAGGTACATTCAACTCACTATGAGTGATGAAATACTTGACGACGGATTGTTCATCATGAACTAGGTTGAACTGTCGAGGTACACGCCACTGCACCCTAAGGAGACGGTCCGTAACATCTTTCTAGGGAAGAAATTTTCGTTGGATGGTTATCGGTCTTTGCAGGTTGTGCTATTGATCTTGTACGTCCTGTACCCGTACTGTTCATCTTGTCTTCACAGGATAAGATTGATCTGATTGAAGAGGCGACAAAGTTTATGTGCGGCAATGCAATTCTGACGGTGAGTGCAGTCGCACATGCATTCAACTGCAATACACATCTCTCAAAGGCTGGTACGACATATCCATGTAGGTAACGTTATTTGCATATCGCACGTTGAGCTCCGCGCGCTTCCTGGAGATCATTTCGACCCAACCTGTGGCACTGCGACACCTGTTGGCTCACCTGGAAGAGAGAGGAGAGGTACGTACTTGTATACTTTGAGACACGTCCTAACACAAATTGTTTATTTACTTTGCATTTTCAGATAAGCCGTTTGTCTGAGCTACTAACTTCGCTAGGTAGGAAGGAGGAGGCTGCTCTGGTTCACTACGGTCAAGCTTGCACGTTGGGCGAGGGCGATCACAAGGCTTGGAGGATCAAGAGCGTCGTGCAGAACCACTTCCACGGACATCCCGGTAAAAAAGAAAGAAAAGCAAGGGTGGTAGGATAAACGATCAACGATCTCGACGTCTCTTTCTCAGATTCTGCCCTGGTGGTTGCTCATTTGAACCTTCTCGAGCGCCTAGCTCCTGTAAAGGCGGCAGACAGTAAAGACCCAGGCATCTCAAGTGGAGACGGACCCACTCTGACTCCCGAGACTGTGATAGACACGCTCATCTACCTTTGCTTCCATCATTATGATAAGGGAGAAAATCTGCTGCAGTCGCCCATGGGATTCAAAAAGGTAAAGATTTAGAACCTAATGTATAAAGCGTGAGGGCCGTATGTACGTATCCTTGTCCATCCGTCCAGCTTCGCGCTCACCACAGGGACAAGCGGACGAACCCCCACAAATAGCACTTTATATTTTTGCCACTCTTCCTTTCCAGATGCACAAGCTTTCTGAACAGCAATTCATTTGGGCGGCGTTGATTGCACGTGCTCGGCGCAAGGCGTGGAAAGACTGTGAGGCCCTGACCGTCACCAAAGGCTGGCTGGGTGGAAAGAAGGTCAAGTCAGTGGTCGAGCCTGAAGCGGTGACTAAATTGTTGCACCAGGAAGGAGCTCCCCCCGATGTACTTCAGGTATGTACGTGGAAGCTGTACTTGAACTGCTCTCGGCATAATGTACGCGCCTTGACATAGTAGCACGAAATCACGAATCGCAAAGTCATCACTCCATTTCTGTATCGCCGTAGGTTTTTCTGAGCCTGACCGACGACTCTGAAGAGCGGGAACGTCTCGCTCGCCGCTACGACGTTCCTACGGTTGTTGTTGACTGCTTAGTGCAAGCTAGGGACAGGCAAGGACTGCTGAGGCTCAGAGACAAGCTCACCACGCATTCTCCAGAGTGGTATTACGCTGAGCACGCGCTTAGTACGTCCAATACCAAGTGGAAGAACTAAGAGTGGTATTAAGAAAGTACCAAGAAAGTTGCTCAGTGCTAGCAACACATGAAGGAAGAGACAGTGTAAAGCCAGAAAATTTGTACCGGACCATGGCTATCATGAGGTTGGGCTTCATGCTCAGGGGAGGACAGCTTTGCCGAGGGTGTTCGTCGACCCGGCACGATCCAGCTGTAATACCGCCTAAAAGTCTTTTACTACGGAATTCATCTTCCAACGCTTCGGATGAACTTGTAAGCTCTGCAAATGCGATTTGTTAAGTGAGGGTGCGCTCTTGCATACGTTTTATGCAGCCAGAACCATCAAGTCAGCTCAGCCACGTCGATTCGGAGGGCAAAGCCCACATGGTGGACATCTCGAACAAGTCGGAGACACTCAGGACCGCCACGGCACTTGCTAGGATCATCATAAGTGAGGAAGCATTCAAGGTGAGATGCAAAAACACCGTATTATATGTGTCTAATTTTAGCCAGTGATGCAATTTCCATTTTTAGCTGGTGCAGGCGAATCAGCTAAAGAAGGGAGATGTGCTCAGCGTGGCGCAGCTAGCAGGCATCATGGGTGCGAAGAAAACTTCCTCGTTGATTCCTCTCTGTCATCCTCTTCCATTGGATCAGGTAAAACAAGTTTAGCGTGAGATGTGTTTTGTCACACATATAAGGCATGTAGTGTCGGTGCCCATGTCCCAGGTGTCCGTTCAGGTTCGCCCTGAGCGTTTCCCCGACTCCAAAGGAAACCCTACCAAGCTCGGTTTGTCTGTGACCTGCACGGCCAGGACATACGGCCGCACCGGGGTCGAGATGGAGGCGCTGACTGGAGCGACGATAGCGGCACTGGCTGCCTATGACATGTGTAAGGCCGTGGACAAAAACATGATCATTGAAAATGTTAGGATTTTGGAGAAGAAGGGTGGCAAAAGTGACTACTCATGGAAAGACCAAGGGTGATGATTTTGGTTTTGTGCTCTTGCAGTGGTGATATGTGCTACATAGTCGTGATAATACATTGTGATGGGAACAAACTCTTGGAGAATGAAGAAAAAGTCATGAAGTGCAAAGTTGTGTACGCTTCTATACAATTGATAGCAGTGAATGGGGCAGCACTATTGGAAATACGGTTGCTTTGGCCCAGTGTGGTGCAAGTGCACTGTAATGACGTCCAGTATGCTGTACGTACACGGTACATTAATCTTGGATACACAGTAAATTGCTCTTTGTATTCGATTGAACTCTATGACGACACCTCGGGCTTCACAAGGATTTGCATCTGTTTGGCCTTTCTGTATACCCTCATCTTCAGACTTTGGTTACCCTCCAGATGCTTGTAAACATCACTGGAGCCATGGATGGGCGAGTCATTGATGTGGGTCACGATATCGCCTGTAAGAACAAAGGCGCTCTAGAAAAAGTCTAAATTGTTTGATTATTTGTCTTCACCTGGGGCAAGTCCGGCAAGGTCGGCGGGAGAACCCTTGATGACTCTAAAGACAACTATGCCATAGTCGGTGCCCTCAGGCATCTGTAGTCTCGCTTTCAGCTGTTCCTCGATTTGAGGGCTAATCGTCAGCATTGTTATCCCGATGAACCTAACAATTAGCAATCCTCCGTGTAAACGAACTTAGCATAACACTCGTGACGCTTTTTCATACCGTCGTTTTCGTTCATAAACTGTCTGCCTTCTGCCAGCCTTGCGCGCCTCAGTTGACTTGGCCAAGAACTCCTTCGCGTAGTCGATGGGGATAGCGAATGATATACCTGAATTATCGTGAATCTCGTAATGAGTCACATTACGAAGTGTTCGGGACGTTTTTCCTACCTGGTGTGACTTTCATGCAATTGATCCCTATGGCCTCGCCATCGAGATTGACGAGCGGCCCGCCGGAGTTGCCGAAGGTAATTGCCGCATCAGTCTGAATGTATTCGGGAACGTCGCGGTCGCGCAGACCAAGTTCGGCTCGTTGTCTATATGTCCAGAGCAAAGCAAAGAGTCAGTTACAGCATCACTTTTTTTCCATACTGTATGCACCTTGACACAGTACTGATGACTCCCGTAGTGATTGTGTTCGACAGAGACAAAGGCGACCCCATGGCGATCACGAACTCTCCGGGCCTGACGGAGTGCGACTTTCCCAGAGGCATCACAGGCAACTTTTTCACCTACGTAGAAAAAAGTACATGTATTATAAATAGCACAGTCTATCATTAACTGTCACTTTTTCAGTCTACCGGGATTCTAATCGTGGCTAGATCTGACTTGACGTCCACATCCTCGACCACTCCAGTGAAGGTACGGCCGTCTTGAAGGCGAACCTATGCGCAAGCGAGTGCCGTTGTGCAGAACAGTAGGTACATGATCATGCCTTAATCCGAACATTACCTGCACAGAAGCGTTAGGTTTGTTGACGACAACGTGAGCATTTGTGAGAATGAGTCCGTCCTCTGCGACGATGAACCCGGACCCGTTGGATGCAGTGACTGGCTGACCAGTGTAGAAGTCCACAATGCCCAAATCCTTGATCTCAATGTACACGAGACACGCGGCTACTTCGCCCACCACGTCGGCGATGAAGTTGTATTTGACACGGCGAGAAGAACCGTCACCAAAGCCGCTACCTCGCCTGCCATCGGAAGGTTCGGCAGCACGCAAGACGGTCGGGAACAACGGTAGCGGCTCGTCAACTTCTCTATTCACAAACCAGGCGATGGCTGCGGCGACAAAACCAGCTACCACGCCACCAAAACGATGGCCTTCACCACCGCCTCCGCTCTCTCCGTCAGGAAGTCCTCTCTGATCATCTGCTTGTAAGCGGGTTGTGGACGGAAGGTATCTCCTTAAATGAGCCAATGAGATCATTAATTAGCTGCAAGAACTTGTGGTTTCGCTTGAAGAAAAGCACGTGACCATGCAAGTCCTCTCCCAAACTCACCTCCAACATGTGCTGACCATCCGGATAACGGAGGCGTCCTCTGCGGCTGCCGGGGGCGTAAAGATCGTCTGCGGCCTCAGCCGTCGTAAGGACTCATTCGCCGTCCTCCTCCACAGCTGCGCTGTCGCCGCTCGCCCACCAGACGTCCACATGACGAAGCCTGACTTGTGGGTGAAGCCGTCGTTGCCGTCTTTTTCACCTTTCTTTTTTTTCTCCCTTTGTTTACGTAGGTGGCGCTGGCGAGAGAAGCGACGCCCGAAGCGACGCCAAGCTTGAGCGAAGACAGCGCCATCTGGCGAAGACATTAGGAAACTACGTACTGCGTTGCAGTCGTGTTGTAAAAGTTCTCGATTATCTGAGCATTGCAGTGATGACCGAATTTTAACTTCATGACAACGACCCACCCATTCCGTTACATTGAAGATCTCGATGGAGCAAACTAGAGGCTGCTGATGGAAAGCTTTACCTCACCAAAGTTCAACTGTACGTACAGGAAGAACCTCCTGCACACAGCACATCACAGTGCCGTATGTGACAGCAAAAAAAAAGGAAAAAAAATACTGTGGTAAAGAGCATTGAAGGCCTTGCGACGCGCAATTCGTCGTTCGCTCCAAGTGACGTGATGGAATGGTTGCCACTGCTGTGAAATTTGGTTGATGCACTCTCGAGTGGCGGTTATGACATCATCGGACGTGACCTTTCCTGGAATACTCACATCATGACCGTTTTCCCCATTTGAAACCTTGATTGGCACCGCCAAAACCTTTGCTTAGAATGTCAGATTGTCACTGCAGAAAAATCTGAATATTGGTGGCCTTCCAACTTTAGTTCACTACACGTGCATGCATGCAGCGCACATAAGATATTGATCAAGTAGTGTCCACACTTGTAAGTGGCTACGTCCAGTTTAGAGTACATCGTATCGTAGTACATCGTACTTCTTATAAGCATAACGAACGAAAGTTTGAAAGCCAATATTCAGATTTAACCGTCTCTGTGAGTAGCAAAATTCTGTACCGCATGTACGAACACATGGACGTGGTGCTGCATGTGAATCAGCCACAAGAGGTCGCTTTAACCGATGGTTTACAAATGTCACTTCAAAGATTCGCACATCTCAGGTGAGGAGGAATCTCGGTATATCAGTTACGTCCTACTCGCACCCTCTGGAGCTAGATTTCTTCCATTTCTTCCCTCCCCTACTAATGTGGAGTGACTTCAGGCAATGCATCACGCGTCAGAAAAGTGCGCTGTATGTACAGAAGATAGCAAATGCCTTTCAATATAGCCCAACATCATGAAAAGGACTGCCATTCTATCACCTTCAGTTGGGTGTCTGGGTGCACACACTCCTCATATCGCCTGCAGTTCAATCTTGCCACCGTTTCAAAGTACTGTACGATTATGTCATGATATGGGTGTAGTCACACTTTGGCTGATTCTTGAACTTTGTGCTAGCAGAAGCTCTTTGCGCCGCTCCTGATGCCATCAGCGCCAGAAGCATTGCAGAAATTTGGCCAACGAGTTCAGGAGCCGAAGTCGACAAAAGAAAAAAAAAACCCTGTAAACAAAACTCGCCATGGAATTCAGGGCCAGGGTGACCCGGCCGTTGACTTCCCGGTGCACATTGAGGTGCTGCCCATCCCCGAATGAATTTGCTATCGGTCTGAACGAGCGGAACAAATGCAATCTCTAACCTCCTGTTGAAAATTGCACGTTTTGACACACTGTGATAAATTGGCAGCCAACATTTGCTGACAGCGTGCGTTTATCAGGGAGCCAAGCGGAATTAATGGAGCAGAGCAAGACGAAGAATTGTGAGCTTTTCGTCCTCGTTCACACCATTTTTTCTGACAACTCAAACAATAATCCGAAGACTTGGTTGGCACAGAGCTCAGCAATTTTTATTCACGTCAATTAAAGCTTTCTTTACGGGATGCCAAAGATTTGCCAAGTCTTTCTTACAGCTCTCGTCGGAAAGGAATGCAAATGTGGAGAGGATAAAATCCCGAGAGACCGATGCTAATGGCGACTTGATGGCGATGCTTCACAATACGTCTACCGGACGCATCAGGTGTGCAATCTATTCGCGTCTCAGCTGCGAGGTGGCTACGACAAGTACTACTGGCGAGGGGCCGAGCTCGACGGGGCCGAGAAGATGAATGCAGGACTTATGTGCTGCACGTATAATGGGAAGGTTTTTTTTTACCGAAAGCTTGCTAGCCTTTTCTTCCTTTTTTTGCGGGCAGAAACAAAGAGCAGCAGATGCGTGGGACGACGTTGGGACGGTCGTGGACCCACCGGCATGATAGAATTCGCTGGCGAAAGCTCACTCTCCGCCGTGGGGTCGACTGGATGGAATCCCGGGGGAATCTTACGTATGGGCACACATTGGCAGGACCTCTCGCAGGGAAAGCTCGATTTTATCCTGGCCAAGTCGACGCATCGGTCTCATCGGACATGGCTCTTAGATATCACTTTGGGCGAGGTCTGCATACGGTGCGTGTTAGTGCTGATGAGCGAGGCCGAATCGGGCTTTGACTGTAAGAAGTAGTACAATGCACGTGGAATGGGATATTGCGAAGGGCAGGGGGAGGCGCACACGCCCATGGGAGGGCAAGACTTTCTTCTGCGCTTTTGCAAAGTGCCGGACGCGTAGGTGCAAGTGGGCCTGGCCACACGCGCGCCCTCAGTGTTTGTGTCCGTGTGGATATTTACTGCCCCCATGCCCAACAAACACATCTGCAGTCACTTCCTTCGTCGTGCAGCATCACTTTTCCACGTCTCTCGTCCCCCCCCCCCCCCCGAAGTCGGTCCCCCAGATTGTTTACCCCGCCAAGAAAGTTGTCTAAGCAGAGAGCGTGAGAAAAGTCACCATCGACGTCTCAGGGGAGATGGAGAAGTATTGAAAGCTCTTCAATTTTAATACGGTCGTCGTGAACATGTGAGAGTCGTACAACAATGTGAGAAGACCCCGTCAGACGCTACTTTGAGAAAAGTGAATAAATCAGTTCAAGTGCGTGTTTTTACCCGGGAAAAACGGGCATTTTTACCTCCAGGGGTTGAAATACAAGCAGCAGAAACTCGACTTCCGCGATTTCTTTGAAGATCCCTTTCTCCTTCGTCCTGAATTCCAGAAAAGCTTCTTCTCTGATATCACCATTCTTCCAGGTTCTACCAGCGGCTTCTTCAGGTGAGGGAGCTTTTTGCCGATTTTCCATTTCTGCTTTTTTTGCGTGCGTGAAAGTCTCGTTTCCTCCTCGAAATATGACGCTTCTTGCTTCCTTCCGTCAGACCAAATAAAGTTAGAGAGCATTTCCTTGTTTGTAGGCTGGAAAAAAGTAGTAAGAAGCGAAAGAGAAAATCATGTCTGGCGGTCAGCGCAAGAGTCTGACTGATGGGCTTTTGGCGGCGAGCACCACGGTGGCGTCGGGCGTGGCGGGGCTCCCGACGCCGTTGGCGACCACGGCAGAGGAAGCGATCGGAAAGACCGACCCCTTGGAGTTCGAGGTCACTGCTCACTGTAGTACATTAGTACATTTCAGCCCCAGACATATGGACGAGCGACTGCATACGGCGCACACAGAACGTACATGCGTATCTCAGTGTGTGACTACTACGACGGAGGTGATAGTCGAATTTGTAGCTGTACATCAGCACGCATCGTCGGAGGTTGACAGTGAAGAGCTCGACGAAGCCCTCCTCCTGACGCGCCGAGAGGCCATTGCTTAAGCATGATGCTGACGAAACGCCCCATTAAGAACGACCAGGACAGTAGAAAGCCGATTTAGTGAACTTTGACCCGTTTGGTGAACTCTGCGCTGCTGACCGACTTTTTTTGACTACGCCTTGGGGAGGGGAGGGGGTCTGACTGATTTAGTAATCATTTTGCTGCCGACAACTTCATTAAGTCGGTATTCTACTGTATTTTTTAAGCCTCTTACTTCTCGAGACCAAGGTTGTGCGTGCAGTGAGAGACAAAGCTCATTAAGCTCTTTTTTCCCTCGCTGTAGCTAGCAGGATCAGCGAAAAATAGACGTAATAATCGTCTTTGTACATAGAAAAGCTTTCACAATAACTGAGTTCAAAGAGAAAGAGAGAGAGCGATAACGTCATGAAGAAGAAATGTTGAAATGTTTATGTCGCCTCAGTCGGTTTTTTCCTAGCAATTAGCTCCAGTCTCACCGGAGGCCTTAGAGTCACTTAGGCGCTATTTAGTCTACTTAACAGTTCTGAGAGATCACAAAACACCGCTGGCGGGAGCAACTGAATCATATCTTCCGTCAGGTCGGCAAAGCTAAAGCTATATCTCACCAAATGGGTACAAAATTGTAAGTGCCGACACTTATATACACTATGTATAAGTCTGACAGTGCATAGATGGTCGTCTTTTGCTATCGATCACAGAGAACACGACTATCTGGCGCCCCCTCTTCTTTGAAATGGTAGTCAAAAAGTAACACAGCGACGAAGAACTTTTATGAAAACAACTACTGCATTGGGCCTCGACCACAGCTTCGAGGTGCAAGCACGGCATCTTGGTGCAGTGATCGACTGCCGCACCAACCCCTGTGAAGTCTCCCATGCATAAATGACCATTTCTTCACCGAGTCTCAACTTCAATTGTTGCTGACCGACTGACATCTCATACGTACGGACGAAACACGCGACCTGCTTCACTCAATCACTCATAACTGTTACAAAGAAATATAGTCCCCCTGTACGAAAAGCGTGGACTCCACTCTAAAGCTGAGGCCTTCTCTCTGCACTTTTTTCCCCCCACTTTCTCACCGTCCTCATTTTTTCACATTATTGACATAACCGAAGTGCTGCCTTTTTGTAGCCACGGCTGTGTGTTCAGGATTCTACTGTACGTCGTTATCTTGACTAAATACAGATCGTCTGGGATGATGTAGAGGAGCGTCGATATCGCGATTGGCTGAGGGAAGAGCAGCGAGCTCGAGAGGAGGACGTCGAGTGGACCGAGTTGGAGGCCGAAGAGGAGTACAGGTATATTGTCAATATCATGGACACTGTGTTGTGTGACTCTGATGTCCCCAAGTTGGCCCCTTACTCCCTGTCCTTCCAGGCAAAGGCTGCGGCAGGAGCAGCAAGAGCAGCAAGGGGAGCCCATTGAGTGGGACGACGAGAAGGAGAAGGAGTTTCGACGGAGATATGTTGAAACGCGAAGGTGAGACCCGGTTACATCGCATGGATTACTTTTTTCCTTTTTAGCTGGATGCTTCTTTTGTGGCTGTCATGCTGAAGCACCAACTCTTTTTCTCAGGGTGAAAAATCATGCCCGACTGTCTGTGACGCGGCCGATTTCTCTGTCTTTTCTTTCTCCTGGGAGTAGAAAGTCCCAACTTTCGGGGTAATTTTTGCCATCTCTTCTCCTGCTGTCCTGCAGAAAAGTTTGAGGTGTGACAAGCTGTCTCTTCCCGTGGAAAGGCCTCTTTCCACGTCACAAAGTTGATTCAGCGGTATTGAACTCCCGTGTACTTAAAGGGGAATCAAGGGGGGCGAGAAGTGCTCCTACTCAAGCACCAGTCGGTTCTCCTGCGGCACACCCGGGTCGACGGTTTTGCGTTACTCAAGCACTCACAGTTAGTTGGTACTGCACCGTACGTGCGTGCATGGCTGTCCGGTCC
>JAAUXU010115572.1_pt1 | contig 74162 bp, 65 predicted proteins | sample 7278151 | NCBI WGS metagenome assembly JAAUXU01 (sample SAMN14350113, study PRJNA611818) | marine sediment metagenome | isolation source: surface marine sediment (1.8m) | place: French Polynesia: Moorea | collected 2018-08
CAGAGCTGGCCGGCCTCTTCGTTTCCTACCTCGACGTCCAGGTGAGGAGGGGGGAGAAGGAGGAGGAGGAGGAGGCGGAGGAGGAGGAGGAGGAGGAGGAGGAGGAGGAGGAGGAGGAGGAGGAGGAGGAGGAGGAGGAGGAAGATGAGGAGGACGACGAGGACGAGGAGGAGCAGGAGCAGCAGGAGGTACAACAGTGGTTTCCACTCCAGTAGCACGTGCCTCCTCAAGTATGAAGGGACGTTCTCGGTCCGTCCGGACGCGAGCGCGCGCGTCAGGAGAGAGCCCGACTACGCGCGCGCCTTAGGAGAGAGGTGGGTGGGTGGGTGGGTAGGTGGGTGTGAGGGGGGGAGGGAGGGGAGGGGGAGGGGAAGACTCCCCTCACTCCCTTCCTCCCATCGGAAAAAAGCCGGACGAGGATTTAAACGGGAGGCGAGGAGGCAAAAGCTCTTCTTTCTGGCGGGCGAGCACGCGCGCATCAGGGAGAGGTCGCCAAGAAAAGTCCTCCCCCCTCTTCGGACTATGAAATTTAGTCGGCGAAGAAGAGGAAGGCGAGCTCAGGTGAGCTGAGCAGTCTCATCTATCCCTTCCTTTCTTTTCGGCGTCATCATCACCTCGTCGAGCATCTCGGAGAGGATTCTCGAATTTCTCCCCGAGGCTTTCTTTCTTTCTATCATTGAACCTTCGCAGCTTTCGTGCACTTTTCTGCTTGAATTCGAGAGCCGTCACTCAAAGTGCTGTTCTCCTTGGTCACTGCGAAGCGAGGATGAAATGTTACCGCGCATGAGGACGCGAGACAGCAGGAGCTCGAGCTTCTCTGCGTCGTCGCTCGGACATACATAAATTACAAAGCCTTCTGAAAGGTCAGCCAGAAGCCTGAGCGAGTACAGTCTCTGAGGGCATCGGTCGTGCCGCTGCTGGGGTTCACGGAGAAGAAGAAGCTGAAGATCTGCTTCAGTGACGACAGCAACCTCGCCCTGCCCTCCAGGGCACAACAATGAGCTCAGTAAATCGTAACAGAACGCATCTGATCAGAATGCAAGTTTGCCATGTATTCAGCTCGCTGTCCTGTTCAACGCATCAACGTCGCTGCCAGTGACTCATCGCTTACGCAGTTGGTCCATCAAAACTCGGACAAGAACTTGACGCGCATTCACGAAACAACGTGACTTATTACAGGACTAGCGAGTGTGTACGTGCACTTAGCCAGCCAGGGGAGCTTGGGCTTCGTGCTGGTCGTCGACACAGCGCAGTTGCGACACCTGCTGAAGTAGCGCGCTGTTGGAACGGACTGGGGATATTTTAAATGAAAACGAGACTAATGATGATGATCGGCTGATTCAACAATCTTCTTCTCCTTCTTGTTCTTCCTATTCACACAAACGTGACTCATTCACTCACTCACCTCTGCTACCCAGGTTTGCCAAGTTGCTGGACAAACAGCTCAGCTGGAAGAGTGGACGGAGGAAAGGGTGTCCCGGACAACGGTGGAGACGAGGGTGATGAGCCCGGCCCAGTGTGACACCAACTTGAGCAAGATCACAACGCGATTTCACCTTTTTAGCTCTCTCAGACTTACCAAACAAACCCTGCCGCCGCCAGCAGCCTCTGCCTCAGGGGTTGCCAGAAGTGGAGGGCTGGCACATGCAACTTGGAACGTGGCACGAAGCGTATCCTTCCAACCAAGCTCAACTTGTGGTTAGACCAATTGATCAGATAAACTTTCAACTTGGACGATAGTTTCTACTTTCGTCAAACACCCGACGGCCTCTCCAATGTACGTAGCTTCCACACTTCCACACTTTGGCAGGGCAACTTGTAGCAACTCTGCCACTTCTTATCAGACTGCTGCACATTCAGCTGTGACAGCGGACGTCAGTTTTTAGTCAGGCTTGTGTGTGACTCGTAGTTCTTCGTCAACTTCTGGCTCACCATGAACCGCCTCTTCGGCAAGGGCGCACCCAAGGCGCCAGCTCCCAACCTCACCGACTGCATAGCGAACGTGAGTATTCTTTGTTCCTTCGGCAGGACAGATGAGGAGCAAGCCTCACCCAGCTTAATCTTAACATCACCCAACATTTCGAGGTTACCTCGGGACGTATTAAGTAGTGGCCTCATGTCCACCACGATCGTGCTTTTCGTCGTATTAACCAAGGTAGATTCTTTTCTTCAGGTGGACAGCAGGGCCGAGTCGCTGGACAAGAAAATCGGTCGCCTCGACGCCGAGCTTCGCAAGTACAAGGAGCAGATGAGTAAGATGCGTGAGGGTCCGGCCAAGAACGCCGTAAAGCAGAAGGCGCTAAGAGTCCTGAAGCAGAAGAAGCAGTATGAGGCGCAGACTGAGGGTCTGCGCAACCAGGCCTTCAACATGGAGCAGACGAGCTTTGCTACTCAGACCCTCAAAGACACTAAGACTACCGTCAATGCTATGAAGACAGGCGTGAAGGAGATGAAGAAGGAATTCAAGAATATCAACATAGAGCAGATTGAGGTGAGGGACTGGAGCCTTCATTTTTTAATGACTGTCGACAGTGTCTTCGCGAACGTGATGATTGTCCATTTTCCATTCGCAGGACCTGCAAGATGATATGGCCGACATGCTGGAGGATGCCAATGAGGTGCAGGAGGTGCTGGGCCGCGCTTACGGTGTGCCTGATATTGACGAGGACGAGCTGAATGCAGAGTTAGATGCACTGGGCGACGATTTCGCGCTCGATGAGGACACCAGCTACTTAGACGAGGCCATCGCTGCCCCTAACGCCCCCGACAAAGAACCCGGAGCGGACAGCATCGCCACGACCGACAAGGACGGGGTCTTGGTGGACGAGTTCGGACTACCTAAGATTCCTGCGGCGCAGTGATGATGTGATAACGAAAGGATCGGATGACAAGAGATTGCATTTCCTTCCATAGTTTTCGATAGACCCAACTGTCGCCTTGTTGAATAAGACCAAGTGGAAATGCGTTGAGAGGAAGAAGAAGTGAAACTGCGTCATTCTCGTGTTTGTAAAGAGCAACTAGCTGGCATGACTGACGAATTTGGACGTCTATGCACCTTCTACGATATGTCCAAGATTTGCACCGATACGTCACAAGTCAAATTGTGTTTATGTACAGTACTCCTAATAAATGCTGCTGCTGAGAATTAACTATTTGTCTGATGAGGAGTTATGGTTATGACAAGCCACTAACAAAGGAGAAGGAGAATGGCGGGCCGCAACCTGTGGTGCCAACATCGCGCAACCTCTGGTGAGTCCTGCAAAGACAATTCAGTGTTGAAGCGCTGAAGAGTTGTTTGACTCTTCAGCGCTGACCAAGTATGTTGTTTTTGGTGCCACTTCCAGCGTAAAACCACTCATTGTACCCTCGAAGTCGTCTTCTAGCGCACGTGGTTATTAATTCAGAGGCGTCTGATTTCACGTAGTATTGTTTGTACGTTATAGTCGAGATAACGCTTTAGTCCTACTTGACGTTGTGAAACCGATCTCGACGTCGGCAATTGCTCATCCTTGAACCCATTGGGAGCAGCTGGTATTGATGATGCATGAGGGTTCTCGCTGAATTGATTCGTCCGACGTCGTCGTCGTCATCCTCCTCAAATCCTTTTATGATCCTTCAATCGTGATCACAGCTCATGTTTCTCTCCTTGAGCCATACTTCATCTCAGGACGTTGCTCACCTTGTTACTCTCGGCGCAATCTCCAAAATTCGACATGAGTCAGGCGAGCCCAGAGAAGTGCAACAGACATTGCACGAGTCTGGTGATAACGTAGCAAAGGAGGGAAGGAGAATTCTTCAGCGCCTCCTTCCTCAGAAGGAAGTGTACTCATAAACAATTTTCAAAGTAAACTAAAATTGCAATTAGGCGTGGAGAAAACGGTGCTGTTTATGATGCTTATCTGCTGCCAAAGGGGTTGAGGCATGACTTTTTCACCATCACAGAGAAAGAGAAGTAGCAGCATGTGCTTGCTGCTCTCTCTCTGGCCAGATTGCCTGCCAGTGCACGTGAGATTCTCCCACGTTAGCGAAGCCATCTCTTATCAACGTGTTTATTTGCACTTCCTTCACGTACGTGCTTAGGATTGCGAAGTTAGCTTGACTTTGGCGGGGAGGGGAGGAGACTCGATAACTTCTACATACCTGTGCGAGAGTCTGCCTATTCTGTGTTCTCGTCTTGACGACCACGCAGTATTATGAGGATTGTAGAACAAGTGACACAGAGCGCAGACTTTGTACTGGTCACGACGAATTTGAATCTGCACAGTTACACTCGGCAATGGGTGCGAGCTCCAGCAAATCCAATTTCACACCCGTTAGCTTTTCCAGGCAGTCGTAGCTCACTCAGTCACTCAGTCACGCGAGCACAAAGCTAAAATAGGCATTTTATGGGTGAAAAGTTAGCCAGTCAACGTGTGCGTATGTGCAGATGTGGAGGCAGCAGCTGCTGCAGATAAGAGACTCATTACTGCAGTTGCACCAACAATGGCCTTTAGCAAAAGTTTCACCCGTTGCTAATAGCCGATCGCGCAATAAGAGGAAAGGAGGCTGTAAACGTGCTCTTGCGCTCGCTACACGCCAGAATCTTTCAGGAAACGTGGCATTTGCACAAGCGCACACAGTCATGACGACACATACGAGAGTGGGTGAATGTGCCAAGCCTGTAGCTGCTCGTACAATGCGCTTCTATGTAGACCTGCTGTGTGTGTACATAGGATTGCACTGTTGGATGTCCACGTACTTGTTTGCGCCGGATATTCTTCCCATAGGATTCGCATTTCTCAGTACGATTGGACGATTTGAATGCGTGCTCTACTCTGCAGCCTTCCTGAGCAGTACTGATCCACGTGCAAAGCTGCAGTGCTTGAAGCCTTGTGAATATGACTTGGGCAGGGGCGCCTTTGCAACAGCACCCAAAAAAGCATGCCTACTCAATTTAGCTGGGCTGAGGGTGAGATTACTAAATGGGGACGTGGAGAAAAATGCCTGTTGTCCTAAAATGCACTGACACTCACAGATGACAATCATCAAATGGTCCGCTCACATACCCATTTTGAGCTTGCCTGGAAATATTTCTGTAAAGCCTGCGGCGGCGGACTTCTGAAAAACCTGCTTGAGACGCTGGTTGCATTCCTTTCCCGGGCCAACTGGGCCGGAGATGAAAGAGGTTTGGGAAGTGAGCGAGAGCGACTTCGACATCGCCAACTGTTACGTGTCACCACACTGGATGGACTGGAAACAACTCGGCATTTGATCAAAAGATGCACTGCTTGTTGACCATGTCAGCGGACACCGATACCATCCGAGGTGGCCGGATCTCGGGGCCTCGATCAGCTTAATCGGTGACGCCTGATAAGTCTGTCTCTCGTTTCAGTTCGAGCGTAGAAAGTCGGTGTGACTTGACGAGTCCATTCCAGCCTGCTGGACTTCAGTCCAGTGTCTCAATTGGTCATCTGCCCGCTGCCTCGCGGCCTGGCCCCCATTTTCGACGTCTTCTTCTTTGCCTCCCCAGAAGTCGCTGCTCACAGGCCTCGTTGTTGCTGTGGAGGGTCTGACTTTTACTTTTTCTTCTCCTCGATTACGTCACAAGATCGTTCACTTCACTGTTTCTTGGGTCTCCTTCTCAGATGTGGATAGACGTTGTCACTACTAGAGAGCTTCTCAGTTTTTCTTCCTCCCAGATGTAACTGATGTTGACAGGCATGAAACGAAACCAACGATCAGACTGCTCTTGTACCTCTCATTTGTCTCTCATATCTCGACTTATCTGTCAGAACATCTTACAGGTCTCTCAGAGGTTCTGTGGCGTCATCTTCAGCAGTTTTCTCTCTCGTCAGTCTTCATGGCTGCTTCTTTCTCTGTTGTCTTTAGAAGCTTCATTCTTGCCCATCTCGGTTCTGGGTTCTCAACTCTCTCTCTCTCTCACACACACACACGCACAGGCTCTTGCCCTTTAAATCCACTGCCCAATGTTACATTCGGAGGTTGAATGAGAAGATGCCCATAATCTCACTCGTTTCCTCCAAGCCTTTGACATAAACGTGATTGAGACGACAATAATATTGCAAGCGAGGCCGTATAGGGCATGCCTTCCCAGAATGATCCCTGCAACAATTTTTGTCTCGGCTTTGTCACTCAGTCACATCTTTATGTTAGGTTTTAGCCACTGCTTGACAAAATGGCTAGTTTTTTGTCCGCGCCGCTGCCAGAGGTCAGGCTCTGGGTTGTCCCCCTGATGCATTGGGAAGACACGATGGACCCAACCCCCTACTTACTACGTACGAACATCTCTGACTCTCTGTTTTATGCCCGTCCATGCGTCCACAGCTCAGTCAGAGAGAGTTCGCTTTTATGACCGCTATTTTTCGCCCTTCCTGCAGCTGATAATTTCGACAGGAGCGTAAATTTTCCCCTCCCGCTACCCACGTACGTGCGTACGTATGAACGGAGTGAGAGAAAAGCGAGGCTCAGCTTTACACAGCGCTTACAAAACACGCTCTGGGGTCCGTCTTTCTTCCCTCTCCTCTGCCTGGACCGGAAAATAATCATAACCAGAACTGGAAGAACGTTAGTTACGTACGCACACATGCACGCGGTGTTCGTCCTGGGCGCCGGGGATGGAGGGAAGACCTGAAGCTACGGGCGCGCAGAGCAAAAGCCTCGAATCATGTTTGGCGGCCTTGCCAAATTAGCCGGATGCGGTTTTCTTTTCCTTTTGGGTGCCACCCTGTAGGTTTTTCACTCGAGTCAGTCTCTCCTGCTGCGGGTATGTCGACCCCTGGCATCCGAGTGCCCGGAGCATCTTGCACTACTTGAGACCGGGGTAATTTTTGATCTGGTACCAGGGTAACGACAGTAGAGCAATGACTTCGGCCAACTTCTTTCATCGGTACCCAAACAGCAACAACGAAAAGTGTATGGAGGTATTTGTTAGAACCTTGGAGAGTGTGAATGTCGTGTGTGGTAAAAAGTGCATCGATGGGTTTGAGAGAATTTCGGGACGTGTGTAAATGTGGAAGGTTTCTCAAACTTGTCTCAAAGATGTCTCTTAAGAGATAGAAGCAGTACATGAATGAATGAGTGAATATCCAGGCAGATTCCTCAGCCGGGAAAAAAATATCGCCCGGACGTACCCTACCCCTACTCTCTCCTTCCACATTCTCGCCTAATTCTGCGGACTGAAGAAGAAGGAGAAAAAACCTAACTGAATATGCAAATCATAAAGTGAAGGAGGAGTAGAAAAGGTCTGCTGGCTTCAGGGCTAGAGAGTGAGGTCGAAGTCAGCGCTGACGCCACAAAAAATGTTTTTGTGTTAAACAAATCATGGCGGGACGCAAATATTTGAGTGGCGAAATGTGCGAGGCCCAGTCGGGCCCGGCCCGGTCCGTCCGTCCCTTGTCCGTCCTTCGCGCAGTCACTACAATTTGCTACGTTATCGCCAAAGGAAATCTCGAATGAGATAGAAAAGAGACAGAAAGGAAATGGACGCTGAGGAATGGAGAAGGTTCCTCCTGTAACAGATTGTTTCGCTGTGCTGCTCCTGCACTGTGGAGCAGAGAGAAGTACAGGGTGGATGCAGCGTAACTGGCGCTGCTCTAATGCAGTCCACGTTACACAGCACTGACGTTAATGCAGTCATAGGCTATAGCGACGATTCGGTGTCTGATGCGCTCACTGCTTTCTGCAGTTGCGGAGCCTTCGATATGTGTGGAAAAGAGCCTCGATATGGTGAAGTCATTTCCAGCTACCACATATCGACTGTACTGAATAAGTTAGAACTGAGTTGAGAACTTTGATTTGGAACCAACCGTAAGAGTGACTGAACGCCTGAAGGTAGAACAGTCAGCTGGCAAAAAAAAACAACAATTCTGCAGTGAAGACTAATCTTGCGAGCGGTGCCAATGAGACTTACTTGGCAGAAATTTCGCCTGAACTCTGTCAGCAAACTGCCTCTGACTGCCTAATAAAACACAGTTGACTCATAGTCACGTCCTCTTTATGTGACATTAAGGCCTCCTCTTCTGTCAGGTGACATCACATTCAATCTGTGTAATTGGACTTCTCTACTTCAAAGAGCGCGTGTTTGCCCGTCCATCAAGCGCATTGGTGCACTGTTGTGAGCTGCGGAACATGACACTAACAAAATTGTTACCCTTCCGGATCAAAATCGTGTCAAGGGAGGAGAACGAGTATGAGGTTTCATGGATGTGCGTGCTCGCAAAGAGCGATGTCAACTCGTTGCAGTGCAGAAGTGCAAAAAAAAAAAAAAGCTACTCACTCGTGATTGCCTGTTGTGCAGCCCACTGGTCACTACTCGGGCTCGGCAGACAAGTCGTCGTCATCATGGCGGCTGCGCTTGGAGAGAGAGAACCTGTGAGCTTCTCTGGGCTGCAGCAACCTACAGACTTTTTACTACGTAGCAAAAGTTGCAATGGCAGTGAAAGGTGCTTTGCACAGGGTGGCAGCGGAGTGACCGATGCTTTATGGCTGGGCATTTTGCTCCGTTGTGCAGAGGGTGGAACTCCAACAACGAGGCAAAGTAAAAGCTGAATCGTTTCTGTTTTCCTCCTTATACCTCAACTATATGTTTAATATAACAGTAGTTCCACGCACGCGATGCGATTGTGAACAACGACAACATGAGAAAGAGAGGAGAGCGTTTTTGGTGGAAGCAGCAGCACCTCGTCCATTTCTCTCCTCTCCTCATCGCCGTTGAAGCAGCAGCTCCACCAGCACCAGCACCAGCGGCTGCGGCAGGCAGTCGGAGTACGACGGAGACGACGGCGGCGGCGGCGACGACGACGACGGCGGCGGCGGCGGGCTTCTCTCTCTTCTCTCCTCAGTTGATCTCCGAAGCTGGAGGTGGCGAGATCTCACAGGGGAGTATCTGCAGAGCTGGAAGCTGCCTGCTGCGTGCATGTGTGATAGTTTTACGCCGGATCGATATTTAGGACTCCCCGCGGGGTTGCGTGGCAAAACAGGCCCCTCCGCCAGGCAGATCATTCCTGTTTTTTTTTGTTTCATTCTGCTGCGACTGAAGCAAATCGTATTCTGCAAATTCTCCGGCCGCCCCCGCGGGGCCACCGAGCTCAAGTGTGCCGAAAGACAGGCCTGAATGACTCAATAAACATATCGTGGTCGACGAAGAGGACGACGAAGAGGACGTCGTCGTCGTCGACGACGAAGAAGACGCCTCTCACTGCTGGGGAGAGGCGAGTCAACAAGACAGGTGAGTGCTTTTGTAATACGCTTTTCAGTGTTGCACGCACTTCCTGCACGTAATGAAGCCCTCGGCGACATTGCTTGAAGATCAGCGGGCGCGCGACGAATCTTATCGGATTGGTAAAAAAATAATCGCAGAAAACGGGCAGAGAAACACAGCCTGTAAAAGCAGTTACTATCAATCACTGCGCGTGTCCGCTTATCAGCGGTCCCGCCTAACTCATTCAGTCAAAACTCCAGACGATTGATTGAGGAGGGGTGAGAAAAAGAACACTGTTAGTGCTTCTCGTACACCAGGGACAGCTAAGTAATTGACTGCGGCTTTGCGTAAATCTGCGCTGGCTTCACGCACTTCTTTTCTTTCCAGCTCAGTTCGTGACCCCGCACACATTGGCGAGACAACGACCAGAGTCAAGGGTGAGGCAACTAAACCGTCGACCCCTTCATGTCTGCATCTCATCCTCTGCGGCTGTTGCTTCCCGCGACGTGAGCAAGAAGAAGAAGGAGGAGAAGATACCTGTGCGGCTGCTGCCGCCGCTGCTGCTGCTTGCTGCTGCATAACTCTTTCTTGGGCCGCCCATTATTTGTTAATTTTCCTGAGCAGCGAGAACAAAATTGGGGAGAAAATGGCAAAGGCGACGACGCCGAACAAGGAGGAGGACGACGAGGAGGAAATGGGCGCGCTCCACGCAGCAGCCGGTGCGTTCATTCTCTCTGTGTCGTATTCAGAGCTTGTGTGACACGCACAAGAGCGCGGTGGAGGAAGAGAGGGAAGGAAGGAAGTGAACATGTGTGTGCCTCGACGTTCGCTACGAGCTGTTTCACTCAGATAAAGCCCAAATAAGCAGCTCAGCCGGCCTCAGTCCTGCAACTGCTGCGGGTGTCTGAACAAAAGAAGAAATCTCGATCGGGCCCCCTCTCAGGGCGGCGGCCGCCACCGACTGCTCGGGTGTGCGCCAGAGAGCCCGCGTCTAAGGTGTCATCGGCTCATCAAGGGCTCGCCACTCGGGCCGCCGGGTGCGCTATCAGTGAGGCAACAGATCTCTCAGGATTTTTGAGCTTCAAGTGCAACGTATCAGTGCTCCGCTGCTCTTCGAAGTGTATTTGTGCCTGAGGAACAGGGGGAGGGGGGAGAGTATATCAAATTTCCTTACTGCATGCTCGAGGATCAAATAGACAGACAGACAACAGCCACGCATAAGAAGTCTTTTTGCCCGGTGGATAAGAGTGAAATCGAATGAAGAATGCAACCCTGCCGGGTGGAATGCGGAGTCTTCTTGATTCGGAGGATGAGATTTTCTTTGCTCCCTCCCAAAAGTGGAGTTGCTGCAACATGAGCTCTCCCCAATCACAGAGAGAGAAGGGGTCTCCACATTACAACGCCAGTTTTGACAGCTCAAAAGTAACGTGATCAATCTGCTGCACTCGGTCAGAGGAAGACGAGAAGGCAGCACAAAGCATTCGTCGCACCTGGACCCCCTCAAGGACCCCCTGAGCGCACTGACTGAGTTAATCAGTTAGTGGCTGTTGCAACACCCATTACGATAGAAGTCGGCGTCGACGGCGGCGTCGACGACGACCCAGGTGAAATTCATTCCTCTGCCTATCGAGATGGAGAGATAGAGTGCGCAATCTTCTTGAGCAGCCAATCGTAACGTGTCGGGAAGAGCTTCCGCAGCCCACTCGTCCTCTGCTTGTGTTTCTGCTTGCTCGCCGTCAAGACCATGGGGTTGCTGCCATTGGAGTTCTCCGACTGCTTGCTGGACTCTCCCTACTTCAGGGAGAACCTGCGGGCACACGAGAAGCAGCTGGACGCAACGTCGTCTCACATCAAGACCATGGTCAAGGACGTCGCCGACGTTATTGAGGCCTCCCGAGGCCTCTCCAAAGCCAAGAAGACGCTAGCCGCCACTCTCGACAACTTCCAGTTCGACTGTCTCGGCACCACGCTCACAGACGACGAGGTCATCATTGCCAACTCACTCAAGGAGTTCTCCAAGTTCTTGCTACAGGTACGACACACCTTTAATACCGAGCTTGTTGTCGTCGTCGTCGTCGCCGTCGCCGTTCTAGAGCAGCATAAATCGCTCTAGCCGCCATTAAGTTCCACGTGTGCGTGGGAGTGAGTGAGAGGTGTTCCCTCATGCTCAGGAGAACTTTTCATTTCACACTGTTGCTAATGGCACGTCTCGTTTACATGCCTGATGATTATTTATGATGTCCGTCGTCGCCCAAAAAAGTGAAGATGAAGAGGCAGTCAACCATTCTGAGTCGGGCCTTGAACTGTCGGCGACCGTCACTCCTTTTGCGGCGATCAGGAGGTCTGAGTCACCCACTCAAAGAGCGGCGCCAAGAGCACTTTCTTTCATTCTTTCTTTAAGCAAAGCGACTTCATGGGCTGTTTGCTCGGCCATTTACCAATGCAGTCAGGTTCAGGGCAGACACAGGAATTTACGAGGGGGGAGCTTAAGCTCTTCATCGCTGTAGTTGCGATTTGCTGCCGTAAATCAAAAATGTGCCAGATATGCATGATGTAATTCAACCTTTTGACCCTCTGTCATCTTGTAGGTGGACGCGGAGATGGATCGCATGTTGGACCGCGCCGCAGACAAGTTCATGTCTCCATTGGAGGCGTTTCGAAAGGACCAGATCGGATCCGTCAAGAAGACGCGCAAGGAGTTCGAGAAGGCGACGGCGCGATTCTGCGCCGCTCAGGACCGCTACGCCACGGCGGGGTCCACAAGCGCCGAGGCGGCGGCCGAGACGGCGCGCGCCGAGCGCCGAGCTCTCGACGCCGCTTCGCTCCAATACGTGCATCTGCTTCATGTGGTGCAAGAGCGTAAGAAATTCGAGTTTGTGGAGGCTCTGCTCAGCCTGACGCACTCCTGGACCAACTACTATCGCCACGGTGCAGCCGTGGCAGAGGACTTCGACCCCTTCATGGAGGACTTGCGCGCCAGGGTGCAGCGCACCCGAGAGAGCTTCGCCGCTACCGTAGAGCAGTTCGACCGCCTCAAAGAGCGCACTCTACGCGGCGGACATGATCCTGGCAGCTTCAACAAGATGTATGCTCGCCAGGGGTACCTCTACATGAAGAGGACCCAATCAAAGTTGCCCGGAGGCAGAAGTCAATGGACCAAGTGCTACTGCCAGTATCGCGCCAGTGACCGAACTCTCACGCTAATTCCTTACAGCCAGGTGTCGCCTGGCAAAATCAACTTGGCAGAGACGGTGAAGGTGAGCGAGGTGGCCTGCAAGGAGGAGGGGACGGGCGAGAAGTTCCGGTTTATCGTCTCCGGCGAGGAGCACCAGGAAGACGAGTCGGTGAGTGGGCAGACGGTGGAGTAATAGTGCACGTCTGCAATAGTAGCAGGAGCAGGAGGAACGAGAGGGGAAACCTCAGTCTGAGGATTGATGACCCGTCATTTACGGTCGTCTTGGCTTGCACGCTTGAGGCTAGGAATTTGTGTGAAATTTGCTCCCTCGCTCCAGGTGCTGCTATTAGATATTGTTCTTGCCCATATGCACGGCGATGTCATGTTTTGAGAAATCATCACCGCCCACCACTACTCTCTCTCTCTCCGCTTTTGTTTCAGGCTCCATCCGTGCCAGTGAGCCACACCTTCCAGGCCGTGTCCGACTTTGAGCGCAAGCAGTGGGTGAAGGCAATGGGCGGCACCTGGCCAGCTGTGAGCACATTGCAGCGCATGAAGGCCGACAGCGTCGAGGAGAATCTCAACAGCGTAGCGTTCACTTTCCTGAAGGACTGCCTGGCCGAACTAGAGGCCAGGGGCCTCAATGACAAGGGACTGTATCGTGTGGGCGGCGTCTTGTCCAAGACGAAGAGCTTGCTCAGCCAAGGCCTGGAGACGGGCAAGTCCCTGGACCTGAGCGACGTGCGTATGTGGGAGAGCAAGACAATCGCCAGCGCCGTGAAGCAGTACTTCCGCGACTTGTCCAAACCATTGCTGACGCACGCTCTCTACCCGGAATTCTTGGAGGCAGCCAAGCGGGAGAGTGACGCTGAGAGACTGGCGCAAATTACGGCAGCAGTGAATAGGCTGCCACCAGCTAGTAAAGAAATGGCGGCCGTGCTCGTGCGCCACTTGGCCAGGGTCGCAGCCAATAGCAGTGTCAACCTTATGACCGCCGGGAACTTGGCCGTGTGCTTTGGCCCCACCCTCCTCAGGCCCAGGGAAGAGACGGTGGCCAGCATCATGGACATCAAGTTCTGCAACCAAGTGCTCGAAATAATGATCGAGCACAGCGAGGAGCTCTTTCAATCCAACGCCTCACATGCGCCCTCTTCCGCTGAAAGTTCCCCCGCCCAACCAAAGCGGCCGTCCGTGGACTCCGAAGTGTTGTTGCAGAACTCAAACAGCGAATACGGCGCGGAAGACAATTGCTCACGCGAGCCGACGCCAAAGCGCACACATTCGTTCGGGTCGTTCAACTCGCTACCAGACATCGAGCGGCGACTGCGTCGCACCTCTCCGTCAGCTACAGCGGCGGCCACTGCGGCCGCGGCCGTGACAAAGGTTTCTCATGATTCCATCGACGGCGGTAGCAGCGGTCGGCCACGCTCAAAGTCTCAGCAGCACGACTCTGTGGCCGACTCATCTGTGAAGAAGCAGTCTTCCCTGCCTCCCACCAATGAGCTGGCCAAGTCGCAGAACGACCACCTGATGGCCTCGTTGGAAATGATGAACCTCCTGGCAGCTGACTTACCCAACTCCTCTTCCAAGCTCAAGAGAAGCGTCACTCTCCAAATCAACAAGTTGCATTCGTCCTCGGACGCGTCAAGCAAGCCGCCATTGCCGAAGTTGTCATTAAGTCATACAAGTCAAGACGTTCCGTGTGCATCGCCGCTCTTTGCGTACCATCACCATGTCAATTCCAGCCCTTCGCCTAGCCTAAGCTCTGAAAGTGCTACTAGCAGCTCCTCTCCCCGGACGCCGCGCTCATCTTCAGATCTATTAGTGCGCCTTCAACAGCAGCAGCAACAACAACAACAACTGCTGGACAAGCAGCAACAGCCCCCGGCGGTGCCGGTGCGTCGATATAGGCGTCTCGTCATTTCGCCGGCGTCTCTCCAGGAGCACAGCGCAAAAGTCACTCCTGATTTGAGCGCTGCAACGTTCAGACCTCTTATCACCACCACGTTGCCCAAGCCAATGAACCTCTCCAGTGACTCCGGACTGACGACGTTGACGTCGTCGTTGCCACCATCAGAAAGGGGCTCAAGATTGCGCCCCGCGTCCCCTACAAGTAGAGGCGGCAACGGGAGCAACCACCGCAATCTCGCAGAAGAAGACAACCGTGATGATGACGCCGTGGACGACGACGACGACGACGACGACAATTGCTCTTTGAGTAGCTCAGCCTTCAGTGCAGTGTCCAACCAGTACGGCGAGAATAGTCGCGAGTCGCGTTATGAAAACGTCTCGGGCAGACATCGATCCCACCATTCAGGAGACGAAGACGGTGACGACGAGGCAGAGGCCTCTGAAGATGGCGACTGCGTCGATGACTGCGTCGGCGTTAGCGTCGGTGGCTGCGGCGGCAGCAGCAGTGTCAACAGTTCCCTCGTGGATGAGGACGAGAGCAATCACCACCTGAGAAGGAGCAGTAGCAACGTGACGGAGGCGCCGTCGACCATCTTGGTCCGTGGAATGGATGGCGGAAGCGTCGGCGGTCACCACCGGTACTTTCGCGTGCCCGACTTGGTGCCCAGAACGCCGCCCACGTCGCACCGCACAGCGGCCGTGGTCGCGTGCTCGGCATTCCCTCCCGTCGAGGGTCCGGCGGCCCAAGCGCGGCAGCAGCAGCCGGACGAGAGGCGCCGCAAGAACCGAGACAGCGGCCCTTATGACAACGTGCCACAACCTAATGAGAGCAGCAGCAATGTGAGGAATGACGACTTGGCCATCGTGGCGACCAACGACCTCTCATCGGACGATGACGACCAAGATGTAGACAGGAGGAATTCGGAGAAACGCCCTCAATCAATTAGGGAGGGCTCGGCAGACAACACGTTCAACGGTGCAAGTGCAGGGGTGGAGGAGGAGGTGGTGGACGAGGACGATCAGGAACACAACGACTTCAGAGATCTTCTCGGGATGAATTCTATCAGGAACATTTTAGCAGTCGGACAAACGTCGGACGTGTGATTGCTTATTCGCATACAAAAAAGACTGTCAGTTTGCCTGCGCAATCCTCTTTCTCATTTCATTTATTGCCTGCTGCACGACGCAAAGAGACGAGATAGATATCTCAGCGGCCAAATCATCGTCATCATCATCGTCGTCGTCTTCTTCATCGTGGGGCAGAAGAAGAAAGAGGAAAGTGGGCATCACGCAGAGAACATTGTCAAAACAAGCACCGAGAGACCCGAGTGCGCCTCCTCATACGTCGGCACGTCCTCGACCGTGCACGTCTGCCCGTCCAAGCGAGCCCAGCCTTGGCTGCTGCTTACGCACAGCTTGACATTTGGAATTAAGAGAAGAAGAAACGTTCCAACTCATTAGGAAAAACGTGCACGCGGCCTCGTGTACACGCATAAAAACAAAGCCTCAATACTGCTTGGCCAATGCAAACGTACGTACGTACAGTACATACATACGCACGAATGCTTGAACATGACTCTGTCTGTCTGTCTCAGGAGCCATTGTTTTCGGCAGTCGTTGCGAAAGAGCAGTGGGTGGGTGAATTGATGACCTTTGGACGAACTCTGCAACGAGCAATGGAGTCAATGCTTCAAATTTTCCAAGAAATCGTCAATTCTTTGAAGGCGCTTTTGTCTTCAGAGACAGATGGGTGAGCGCTCGGAGCAGAAAACATAGTAGCGTTGAAAGAAGTTCTAACCGCATACATCCTCTAGTCTTTGTGTCATGCTTCTTCTCCTTAAAGTCACGTTATGTCTGTCTGTCTCGAAAATGATGTCTGCAGTCTCTGTATACTTTTTTGTGCTATCAGAAATATAGTGATTGTGTCTACGTCATGACGCAGTCAGTCAAGCCAGCACTTACAGCGAAACAGGTCCTGCGATTAGGCAGGAGCAAAATTCACTCTCTTGGACTACTTCAGCATGAGATTTTCGTCTTATTCCAGGGGTAACTTTATCCTCGAGCCAACTCTTTCGCAAGATTAAAAATTCTTGGCTCGGGCGCCTGAAGACGACGGCTAATTGGTGCTCAGCCATGAGTTAAGTCGTGACCTCCTCATTCTGGGCTCTGGTTTATTTCTCCACCACCCTCGAAACAGGATTTCGTTTCCTTCCCCACGATAAAGTGCAACTCTGGTACACCTGCACGGGATAAAAACTCTGGGGTACGAGCTCGTCGACGTTTCTTAGACCTGATGCATATCAGTTCACTTGGTACAGGAATTTGGCAGAGACTTGCCATTTTCCTCTCTGGAGGACTTCTAGATGCCGCGGAGAACCATGGCAGCCGCGGCAGAGAGACAGTGGACCGCAACAGCCGCAAGATGGGAGTGCGCTTCTCGGACGCAATGCAGTTCCTGTTGCTCGTCGTGAGGACGCACTGCGTGTTGCTGCCGTCGCAGCAGTCACTGGTCTGCACATGGATCGAGTTTGTCCATGTTGGTGCATGAAATGAAGCAACTGTTGCAACAGTTAACGCTGTGCCCAAACAAACAACAGTGTCCTAGGAATCCCCATGGTGCATAGTAAATTGGTTTAATGTTCAACTGACTTTCACATTTGCATGCCTTGAGTTGCAATATTACCACCTGCCTTATTTGTCCTAATGGCCTCGAGCGCAATTTTTCTTCCTTTATTGGCGAACGTTTGCAATTTTGACTGGTGAAATTGTGACATTAGGTTCCTCTCAACGTCGTGGGAAGAAAGCAGTCCTCAAGCCTACTGTAGTCGAATCCCTTTCTTCCACAATCTCTAGAGATGCACTGCAACAATTGGTAGAATAAGTGGTACGCACAGCATTGGAGAAAGTGAGGCGTGACTCTCGACTGAATCCATGACAGATTCCTCCTCGGTGTCTCCACTGGCTTCGGTGTGACCGGCAATCGAGGTTGACTCAAGAGTTGAACTAGTACTGGCTGTTGTCGTCGTAGGAGTAGTAGAAGTATAAGTCAGTGTTGCCGTTGTACTGGTCTTTGTCGGCTTCGCAGCCTCCATTGTCCGGACCGAAGACCCGAAGTTGAAGTCGTCTTCCCAGCCACGAGCGAAGATACTGTCGATCTTGACAGTCGAAACCTCACGTTGCCGAGCAGACGTGTAAGAGAGCGCTGCAGCCACCATCAGGGCCGCAAAGAGGCGGGCAAGGTTCGTTGCAGACATCGCCCCAGTCTCAAAGACACAATATGACAAAAATGACTATTTCTACTTAAAAAATTGAAGCCACCATCTTTTCACTCTTTTTTTTTTTGGAGAACGAAGGGCAATTTTAAAAGGTGGAGTCGACTGGATTCGACCGTCATGAATGTGGCTTAAAAAGTGTGAAAAATGGTGACTTATATTTTTCAGAACATTTTTTCTTTCTCTTACCGCGACGCAAAACAATACAAGCTCTCGACTGTGTACGGAATGCTTGAAATACGAAACTGTCATGCTCCGTGCAGTCATGGATTGGCGTCAAATAAAACGAGTTTGCGTGAACAATCAAGGGGTTTGCGCGAAATAACAATGACAGAGGCAGTACTGACAGAGATGGCATTGGAGGTTTCATTTGCTTTGCCTGGTCATGAAGGTAATATCCAGAGCTAAAGTGAACGAGCTCTATCCAGTAGATGATGCATGGAATATGCCAGTGGCAGAGCCGGACAGAGGGGGCTGAAACCGCCAGCTGCGTCAGCTGGAACTTTGTGCACAAAAGTGCAACATTGGCGATCACGGAAAGTAAAATTGTGCGATGAGTACGACAAAGACCGTCCAAAAGTCATCCACTGTAAAAACCACTGCGCTGTACCTAAGTAGCTCATGATTCATCTCTGCTTCATTTTGTTCTGCTGCTTGAGCTCGGGAGGAGTGCCAAGTTCGAAATTTGGCGGCTGCGCTGAAATGACGCTGTACTTGGAGACTCCACAAGCAGGGGGACGGTCTGAAACAGTTATAAAATGACAGAGTTGCACTTTATTTTACTCGTCTTCCTGATTTGACATCTCCTTGGTTAAATCACCTCGATCAAAGCGGGGAAGATAAAGTACCACTTTATGGCCAAGCAATATGTACCGAAGAAGCCGCTTATAAGAACACCGGACATAGGAACAATCGGCATATAAGAACAGATTTCTCAGGAACGGAATCAAAATGTACCTTTTGTTGTCATATAACAGCACTCAAAGTCGCTTATTAGAATAATTTTCAATTCACAGTGAAAACCTGTGCAATTTTGAGAACACAGAAGTCCGAACATAACTAAGATGAGCTTAGACAAGATCGAAGAGAACAAGGTGATGATGATGAAGATGAGCCACCATCTTGTCAAGAAACGCGTGGGGTCTGCGCTGTTCTGACCAAGGGGCTGCAGACAAAAGATCTTGACTTTGAAAAGCTGAACTGTTTCGAGCGGAAACAGTGTCTCAGTGCGTCTTTCAAGCGGTCTTGGTACTCTCAATAAATTCTTCCAAAAGTGAATGCTTTTTGTCTCAAGGCTCCAGGTACACGATTCCAGCGCTATGTTTCTTATGTCGTTAGTTATTATGAACAAGGTAAGGTCGCTTACAAGAACGTGTTGGCCTAGAATGGATGGTGTTCTTATAAGCGGCTTCCACTGCAGTTATTATTTCATGATTTTCTCCGTGATGCACACAACATGCAGGTTCTTCAGACCCTTGATTCTGCGAAAAGCAGATGACTTCAGTAGATCAAGTGAACGGAAAAACCTGCAGTTACCCGACTTTCTCCCACTGCACAGAACTTTCCGTCAGTTTGATGGTCACTCAACCTCTCTGTGGCATTGCTGACAACTGTCCACTTCCGATTTGTTATAATCTCTCTCCATCGGTATACCTACGGTATGTAGTGGAGGCACCCAGTACGACTCGGATTATCATGGGATTTTTGAGCTGTCCACTCACTCTGTGTTATTTATCCATGTGCTCAGTGCCCTGGTCGTCTTCATTTTGCCGTTGCAGTGCTGCAGCATGATGTCCCCCCTCCCTAGACTTGTCGTCCACGCACATCGTGTGATCCACGCTGTCCGCGGTCCTCGCGCCGATCCTGTCCGTTTTGTCCAAGTCGTCAAAGAGCTTTTATTTGGAAACTGAATAATCTTCTGTCCAGTTTTCAATTCACTACTAGGGGGCTAACGCCATCGAGCTTGAGTTCTTGAACTTCGAACGAACTCGAGCCTGAATTCAGCCTCAACCAAGGCCTCTAACGAGCGTAGGCTTGTCGCGCTCGAGCTCGAGGTCAAAGATCCGAACTCGAGCCGAGCTTTTTTACTTTGAACAGCGAGCCTAGTGATCTGTAGACCTCTGAAAAAGCCGATTTCGAGCCTTACCGAGCTTTTGGTTATCGAGCTCGTGCTCGAGCTCTCAAAGTTGAATAGGGATGAGACTAAACTACAAAAGCTCGAGTGCTCGAAAGCTCGACTTAGATAATCTCAAAATTTGGCCATCAAGCTCGAGCACAAAGATTGATAGGCCTATTCCTCACGTTCTCAAGAAGACTTCATTGAAATGCCAAGAAACAGCCAATAGAGACCCGGAGTGCGAGGACGGCAAAGAGCACGCGGACGATAAGAAGCGTGAGGACGGCATGGAGGTCACAGTCGGTGACGACTTGGATAAAACGGACGCGGAATGCGTGGGCGACACGAGCAACCCGAAGAATCCAATGATGGGAGTAACGCCGGATACCACGGGCTACTTGTTACTAACAGAGTGGCTTTGTTTGGTGCGTTCATCTCGTGTGTTCTCCTTGCACTTGAGAGGCCTCATGCAGCCCGCGATGGCGTCCGCGGCGTCCACGCTGGCACCCTTCCACTTCTTTTGCGCCGCAAATGAGTCCTCCTCGTGAATGGACGACTCTCCCCGGTGCCTCGCGGCTAGGACAAGGCAGGGTCTCATTTGACAGCCGAGTCAGGCCACTGTCTGGAGAACAGAAGATGCCAATCGTTTCGTATTTATCTTTTTCCTTGGACTGCGATGCTTTCCTTTGGAAGAGGTCGTCAACATCAAGCACTTCTGGCTGCAGTTGTGTGTGCAGATGACGTTTTTTCAAGAATAGCCGCGTGTGTACGTCAGTCAGTCATCGTTGTGTGCCAGTTTTCTGCGGGATGTCGAAAGAAGTTGCAGCTTGATGCGACTCCAGCGACCTCCGAGGTCTCCGAGTTCTTTGTTTCCACTTCTCATTGCAGTAGTTGGCTTTTCTCCACGTGTTCTTTTTCTCTCAGCTCCTTTACTTTAGAGCGATGGCTTTTAGTTCTGGATAATAAAACACGTTAGCAGCGAAGCAATCACAGGGACTGCTGATTTCCTTAAGAGAGGGAATTTAAAAAACGTTCTCCTCTCAACGAGGCGTGAGTTTTTCCTAATAGGAACAACGAACTACGAGAAGGACACTAAAGTTTCCCACTCAGTTATTTCTACCCTGTTTGACTGCTCTTTAATGTGCTTTTATCAACTGTTACCTCGTGCAGATGAAGGTTAACTTCATGTTTTGCTGTATGTGCACTCTTCCTTGCAGCGCAAGGACCGAGATGCACACTGTTATCACACGTCATGCACACTCAGTTGAACTGTAAGCAAAAGAAAGAGGCCGGGGAAGGCTTTGTTCTGTATGAAGTTTGACCTGTTATTGGGATTTACCGCCTCAAAGTGTCACTTTTACACTACCACAGCTGCTAGCATGTTCGCAGAGGTTTCCCTTTGCCTGCTTCAGCCACATCTAAGGAAGTCAATCTCAAGCTTGCCTGTCATTCCTGAATTGTTGGTCATCATAAGGGAGTTTCTAACGTGATGCATCTTGATTCAGTTGCAGACATTAACTTCTGATCGCCGGGTCCGACTTCACCAGGTCCATAGCGTGGGTACACACTGGCTCGTGCACGCATGGCGCACGTGTGGATGTGTCGTTGTACAGTAAGAACTGGATGTACGTAGTCGAGCTTCGATTATGGAAAGAAATTCGATTTTGGAAAGATTCCACAGGTGATCGTTCTTCACTGTAGTCACTCACTCCATTTTGGTGAGACCAGATAGGGGAAGATTCAATTCTGTCCAATTTTCCCCTACTCATCCAGCGGGGATCAAAAGTCCCCATGGGACTGCCTCACTGCATTCCCTCCCAAATGTTACACTTTGATCAACCAGAGTCCCAGATTTGTTCCTGTGTCTGTCTCTCTACCACCTTCTTCTGCTGGTCTTGAGGATGGCATCAAAGCCAAAGAAGGTAAAAATAGATCTGCTGCGTGGTAATTCTCCCTCCCAGCCAGACATTTCAAGGGAAGCTCGCTCACACTGAGTTAATTTTCCTCCTGGCCAACGTGACGACCTTGATCCAACGCCTGGATGCTGGTGTCGTCAAGAACATGAAGGGGTTCTGCCGGTCGCACCTGCGCAACAGGATCGTTCACTCACTTTGCTGTTAGCAATTAGGGGACCACTTCTCTTTTGAACCGACACAGCTGGATCTTGTCCCAGACTAGGAAGAATGCGAAGATGGAGACGATCCAAAACTGCGTCCAAGAAAGCATCTGCAGTCAGTGTCAATGACTTGAACCCTCTGGCTCCAACGAGGCCAGAGAGGATGTGTTCTGGCAGCTGGTAGAGCTGGACAAGGATCTGAAGGTGAATCAGGGTCCAGGGAAGGATGAGCATCAGGAAGAATACGATGCACCAAAGCCTGCAAGTGCCCAGGATCACCTGGAGGCCACGTAAAACGTCAGCACGTGTTGCCAACAGAATGCTCTCCATGAGCAGGTCCTCTTTGCCTTTTTGAAAATCGAAAACAAGTGTCTGAAACACCCCAGAAGGAGTAAAAGCAGGAGAAACTCGACTCTACATTTAGTCAAAACTTCATATTCAGTCCATGTTTGTGGATGACGATTACCTCTACAAAGTACAACTCTGAGTGGAGTCATGCTTTTTAAGACCGGCACTTATGAGTGCCGGTCTCTTCGTGATGGTGGCACTACAGGCCAAAATTCATTGGGGATTTTTGACTTCCTTTCTTTTGGAACCCTGTTGTGCCACCCTCAGAAAGAGAGAAACAGTAGTCATAAGTGCCAAAGAATATCGGACTTTGGGTCTTGGTACAGGTACAGGAGCTAGGCTCTACCACCACCACCCCCATGATGTGATCTGCGGAGAGCAACAACGACGACGAGGAGCCACAAGAAGGGGATCCCGACCTTACCTCTTCCTGGCATGACCAACTTCCTCAAGGGCAACCTCGTGATGGAAGGCTCCAACGAGGCCGCATGCTCGAGGGACAGGGCAAGCCCCTCATAGGGGAAGTGAAGCATGCTGCACCCAGCCGCCTCGATGTTCGTCTTAACATACAGGGTGTCCATAAAGTCCCTTTACACTTTTGAATGCTAATAACTCCGCACTGGAATGAGCTAGAGACCTAAATTTAAAACCATTTGCAAGACAAGATTCATGAAATTTATTTCAAGCAGGCAACGAGGGAAAAACCTCAACATCTGAACATCCAGAGCAATGACCTGTTTGAGCCTCTTCTAAAATACACAAAGTGCATTTACCAAGTGATCTGGTGGAGTTTCATCAAACACACTGATTGTGTTTGCCTTCAGATCCTCCAGATTTTGTGGCTTCTTTTAGTAGACACACTTCTTCACATGACTCCAGAGGTAGAAATGACAAGGTTTGAGACCTGGTGATCTTGGTGGTCAGACAATTGGACCATCTCGGCCAATCCATTTTCCTGAAAACTGCTCGTCCAGGTAGTGTCAAACAGTAATGGTCCTGTGCGGTGGAGCTCCATCTAGTATGAAGTAACTGGGTCGCTGTTGATCACCTTCACCTCTGATTTGTGGTAGGAAAAATTCCACCAGATCACTTGGAACATGCCCAGGACCCATGATTAGGATCACCCAGACTTTTACAGTATACCCCGCTTATAGGAACACGATTGAGGCAGAGCCAAAATGCCATTATAAGTGGATGTCACTATATCCGAAACAAATATAATTAGGCTATAAGATGGGACTGCAGGGTATCTGCAACAAGTGCATATGGCAACAAGGAAAAAAACAAAAAAAAATCTTGATCCATTTATGGAACCAAGAGCATGTTATGCGGGCCATACTGCAGGATTTTTTTAAAAGTACGAATGCAGGAATAAATCTTTCCAAAAATGTCACTAAAAGCGGGTTCAATGTCACCATAAGCAGGGATTTCTATATTATAAAAAATGGCGACTGAAGGATTTTGTCACTAACAGCGGGATGTCACTATACATCGGTGTCACTATAAGCGGACTACACTGGCTGTCCCAACTAACACTTAGGAAGAGTCACCCCGAGGTCACACACCCTAAAGCATAAGTGCCATTGGTGGCACGAGTTCCATAATGCAAGAAGACCAATAAGAAAACCAGCCAGGAACATTCAAGATGCTCTAAACATCTTTTTCGATACAAAAATATATGCTCTTTTGATGCACAATTGTAAGTTGCATGAATGGTCGAAGGCAACGTACAAAAGCTCCAGGATTGACTGTAGTGATTCCTTTACGTAGTCCGATTAGCTTTTGTCTGAAACTGTCATTATCTGCTGTCCAGCTGTGATCCGACTGCTATGATCAAGATTAAACCACGTTGGTCTGATGAATCTTGCAGACAATTTGGCGCATTTCTGGTGCGCTTTCGGCGCTTTTTTTTTGGCTTGCGCCAGAGCCTTGATTCAGTTTTGGAATGAGTTCAATTCCCCCAAGCTTCTTGCTTAGACTTTCTAACATGGAGACTAAACTGTGTTATGCAGACCTACGTTGGTCATCCTAAGTTCAACTGCTTCTCGTGAAATCAGAGAGCAAGATAAACACATCAACATGCTTCAAGGCCTTTAGAGTACTTGGTACAGTTTAAATACCACAGAGTTGAGAACTCCCTGGAGAGGTCTTAGTTTCCAAATGTACCTACCTCTAGCCCCTTGCATACATCTCTTCAGAGGATAAACAACTTTGCCTCAGTTTGTAGTTGAATTTCTGCGGTAAGTGCGAGCTCTTTTAGTCAGGAGAACCCCATCATCCCCCCCCCCTTACACACACACACTCAACCTCTCCTTTACATCTCATGTCAAAACATGCTGTCAGATTACTCCCAATGTCCCAACCAGAACAAATCTCTTTGACAGATAGGGAGAATCAGTAACGTAACATGTCCCAATCGCTTTCGTACCGTGCCTTCAGTCCAGCTTATGGATCGGCTGGACCTCGACCACTTTCCGGGTGCGGTCAATAAAATGCTGCCTTAGGGATCAAAACTTTCATCTGTTTTTCCTCTGAATAGAGCCAATATTGAGACCCAATTTTTTGTATGCACTTTTGCAGATGCAGAGATGTTTGTGTACAAGAATGGCTCAGTCAACGAATATTGCCTGTTCACCACGGACAGTATTTGAAGTCAATTCATGATTAAAGAAAAGCAGCATTTTATCGGCCGCACCCGTTATATGTCGAGTCCTTCATGGACCCTGGGTGAGTTTACCACATTTCTCGACTTCATCATTTGCGCTCTGGCGTACAGATTTTGGCGCAACCCTACATTACAACCTCTCTCCTCTGTGTCTCCCTCCGGTCCTGTTCTCTCTTTCCATTTGCTCTAGTGCGCTCTCTTCAGGGCTGAGGGGACCAACACAACGGTCTTCTTAGTCTCGCACAACTTCTTCCCCGGGAAGGTGCAGTGAGCGCTCGGCTGCCCCTATAATGGCACTGAAATGAGAGGAATTCCTGGCGGCCGATTAGCAACACCGTGGCGAAGGTGACGGACGAGCCGAGGAGACGTAGAGCAGGACGACTGGGATGTTCGCGCCGTGGACGACGTCTCTGTGACGAGAGATGACGACGACGACGACGACGGCGGCCTCTCCAGACCTGGCCGCGATCCTGCTGCAATAGCTTGATCTGGAGAAGAAATGGTCATGAGTGATTTGGGCCAGAGGTCATTTTCCTTCTTCTTCTCCTTCTTCCTTTCGTCACACCTGTGGCTGTTTCTGTTCTTGCCCATGGCCGCGGTCCTTCTCTCGCCCTCGCTGTCGCAGACGGTGCCGATGACGACAATGGAGACGATGGCGGCGACGGCGGCGACGGCGGCGACGGCGGCGACGGCGACGACGACGATGACGACGACCATGGTGCCTGCCTCTGACAGGTAAAAAATCTCCTCAATGGCAATTTGAACGAACTAGCGCTACGATGCTCGTGTGCAGTAAATAACATAGAAAAGTGAAAATATGAATTAATTGAAATGCTCAGAATTGGGTAGAAAGTGACGAGAACTCTTTTGATTCCATGACTAATCGTAGTCTTCCTACGCCTTCAACCGGCACGAGGTGCTGTGAGGGGCCGTAAAGCGATTGAAGCTGTCCATCTAGGGAGTCACCGAGGTCGGAACATAGCCATCAGTCAAGTGATTGAGGACTTTCTAGTCGCTGTCTAGGGAATTGCATGCAATTTAAAAACAGCAAACCAATTACATTTCTTTACTCCACAACCTACTATTAGTTATCACGTAAGCCGAGAGCTCATATTGGAGCTCCTACTAGAGCTCTGGGGATCTGCCCCCCCCCCCCCCTTGTTCATTCCGCGACCAGGCAGATTTGCTACTTGCATGGAGGCCGAAAACAACATGGAAATCTCTTGAGTGGATGTCAAAGCAGAAACGTTCGAATGGACACCTGGAACTTGCTTGGACAGCCCTAAAAAGCTCTCTTTCTCCTATTGGTAAAGTGGCATCTTATCTTCTTAAGAAAGCGCGAGTGAACAGCGGTGTCTGTTATTGTACTTTAAGGTTACACAACCAGCGGCGCCTCGTGCAACGAATGCCAGCAATCTTTTTATCGCGTCTTGCGCGTGTCTCCAAATGCGTCTTTCTTTCGTGCAAGTCGTCATGCACAAAGAGCATATAAATGACGCGACTTTGGAGTTCACGAAGCTGCTTGGCAAGCAGGCAGGCCAATCAGGCAGTGACTTGGCTGTCATTCGTCACAGTCGGAGCATCAACCTCCTTGGTACGAGGAGGCAACCACAATAACACAGTTATAGTAGGGGACTCTAAAAATGCAGCCTTCCTGGTGGAAATTTCTATCTCACTGTCATTGAATGGCACGTACATTTTTCCTATTTTTTCTCAGAGAGCGCGTCTGACGTGGTCAAGGAGTGAAGGGAACAGACAGCCTGGACTCCGTCAACTCACTCATGCTCCTTGACCATCACGTGTATGGAGCACTGGGGGATTACCTCCAGTCGTCTCTTTCTTCCACCAATGAGTGTGTGTGTGTGGGGAGGTGCTGAACCCTGTGTTCTCATCCGCCAGACCATTAAAGCTCCTGGATCGAATAAATGGCACTCACAACTGGGCCGTGCTGTCCTTGACGCCCGTTCCTGCATTTAGGTTTCTGATGATGAGCTCTCTCTTCCATTTTTGCAGCTATGACTGCCACAACAACAAGGACGGCCTTTTCCCCCACCCCCAGGTGGCAAACATGTGAGAACTCAGCTAGTGATAGAGCCGCTCGTGGCACACTCACCTCCGCGCTCATCTTTATCTGACCTCCGTGCCATAGCCTTGGCAATTCGATCCACTTTTGTGAATCTGACAAGGATAGCGAGGTTTGGAGGTGTACTAAGTTGGAGGTTATGTACCGTGTGCTTCAAAAGTTCGCTGATGTTGACTTCTCTCGGCTCTAGCCACATTACTAGTAGAGATAGAAGGCTGAAGCTTTGAGTGAGGTTGCATGGATCTTCTAGCAACACTCCAGCATTTATAGTTCTTTCATAGCTGTTGTTGTTTTGAAAGTGCAAGTCATTCCGTGAACAATGTTCGAAGATGGAGGCACTCCGAAAGAAAATCGGGAAGAGAATCAATGCTGGTGACAAGCTCAAGGACATTGCTGAGCGGTATGATGTGAACGTGAAGACCGTCTACAAGGTCAGGGACATGGTCAAGGCCGGGGACACCACGTTCAAGGACAAAAAGAGGTCCAGGAGGCCCAGGACGACCCGGACACCAGCCAAGATCGAGGAGCCTCGGGCATTGATTGAGGCAAACCCTTTGACGTCCTCGAGGAAGCTCGCCAGGGAGCTGGAGGTGCCGGAGACGACTGTGAGGAATATTCTCAAGAAAGACCTGAAGGTCAAAAGCCTCACCAAGACCCGGGTCCAGTCCCTTACTGCAGTACAGCGACAGAAGTGCCTGGAGAGAGTCAAAAGATGAAGAGATTTTTACGCCATAAGCTCCGAGGCCGTGTTCTCATCTTCAGTGACAAGAAGACGTTCTCCGTTGACAAATACAGCAACAGGAGGAATGACCACTACATCGCCACCTCCGTGAAGGATGCCAGGCCCGAGATCAGGTTCATCCCGAGGTCCAAGCACCCTGAAAATGCCATGATGTTGGACTTTGTTGGGTCTGAGGGCAAAGTGCTTCTTCCCATCTGGTTTACAGTTCTGTCAATGCCAACAACTACAAGAGGGCCCTCATGAGGAATGTCTTTCCAGTCCTGCAAGCCAACTATGGTGCCCAAGACTTCGTCTGGACCGAGGATGGTGCCCCAGCAGCCCACACCAGCAAGGCTGTCCAGAGGCAACCTGAAGGCTGCTGTCACCATGGAGTGGAATGCCATGTCCCAGGCCTACATCAAGAAGGCCTGCCAGGACTTCAAGAGGAGGCTGGACCTCTGCATTGAGGCCCAGGGATCTGTTTTTGAGAAATAAAGTAGGAAACAATATTAACTCAAACTTTTAGAACTATGAACATGTCCTACTTCATCAAGATCAAGTTCTGGAGGTTCGGGTAGTTTAGCAAAAAAAACCATCTGCAGACTTTCGACACACCTGGTATACTAGCCAACGCTCCCTGGCAAGTGTCAGGCACTTGCGTGCAAGATGCACAAACTCCTTGCGCTCTTCCCTGCAGCAGCGGCAGTTTTCTGTGGGGAACTTATCAACCTTGCTACAGTGATAGTTAAGGTAGTTATGACCTGTTAGGGCTTGTATAACAGTACTAAGGGTAGCATGCCCAAGTAGATTCACTTCCTTTCCCATTATACCCAGCGTACTTATCCAGATCTTGGTCTGACGGCAGCTGTTTAGCTGTTGCCATCGTCCAGACCACCTGTTACAGAAAAGATTCCTTGGGGTGGCTTTGGGGATTACAGGGGGCTCCACGACTTCCATACCTGCCCCTCTTTTGCCAATGCATCAACCTCTTCATTGAGTTCATATCTCACGCAGGCCTTGACCCAGCATAGGATGATCATATTGTTTTTTCCCAATTCCCCCAGGGATTGGGTACATTCCCAGACAAGATATGAGTGTATCTCTGTATTGTCCTGGGCTAGGAGGGCAGCTTGGCTGTCCACAAAAAAGGACTACCTTTGTGGACTTATGGAGTGTGCAGAGCTGAGCTGCCCTTGTGATTGCAGTAATTTCAGCCTGGAAAACTGAGGACCATTCACCTAACTCTCCACTTCCCTTATGCTCCACAGCTCCATCCCACACCAGGTAGCCCCATCCCACACATCCCTTAATCAGGCTGCTGTCCATGTAGCATATTATGAAGCTTCCCCATATTGTGGTACCATTATTCATGCTATTTTGGTTGACATAATAGCATTTGTGCCATTGTCTTCCAATATACTTGACTGAGGGTATGTCTTTGAGGCCTACCTTCTCCAGAGTGCCTCCCAGACTGTGTAGGTGGCCTACACAGTCTGGCCTCTGAGATGACCCTCCCCTCCCCCCTCCCCCCTCCCCCTGCTTTTGGTTCTGTTCTCTGATCCTGAAGGCTGCTCTGCAGGCTGTTGATACAGCATGCAGTTCCAGCAGCATCAGGTCCAGAATCGCCTCCAGATCAGTGGTGGGTGTGGTTCTCCGCATAAAGGTGAGTCCAGTCATCGCTAGTCTCTGAAACCTATTCAGAATTTTCTGATAGTTACCAGCCCAATGAGCCCAAACTATCGATCCATATGTGAGCTTTGGCTGTACAATACTGGTGTACACCCCTCTTGTAACTGTGGGTGTGGGGCCCCAGAGGTATCCCGCCGCATTGTTTACTCTGAAGAGTAATCATTTTGCAGAACTGGCTTTACCTTTAAAGCCTTCACTTATAAGTACTATGGACCGTACTGACAAACTTTAGCTTTACACTGCACCATAATAATGAGGAAGGCAATCCGGAATACAAGGAAAAAAATCTTTTACCAATCCGCTTTTTTCACGCGTTTTTGAAAGGCGAAACCTCGTGGAAATTCACCAGAAACCAAAATCACACTTTGTACTGACAAACTTCTAGTTACATCTAAGAAAAAATGACTGGGCAAAAAGATCCCATGTTTTCTTTTTGTACTTCATTTTCACTCTCTCCAGGCCCAGAGGGCTGGGGAAGGAGTGCAGAGCTCGACTTGCCGAACACTCTGGGCCTGGACAGCGTGAAAATTGGACAGAGTGAAAATGCCTGAAGAAAAGTAAAACTAACTTTTTTCAAACAAATAGTCTTGTTTTTAGACTTATGGTCAAAAACTTACGAGAGCCCCTTTATTTGTGCCGGTTTTTTTGCCTGAAACATTACCCCTCTTCGGTGTCAAGTAAAAGCTCTGTGTAGGGAGCAGTGACAAGTGCTAACAGATGAAGTTCTTGAAGCCGTCATTCGTGGAGACATGCGGGGAGACATGCGTCAGCACTGAGAAGATTTTCCCATTTTTTTACGTACACAGTTGGACCAAAAGCTGTAAATCACACATGTTACATATTGAGCAGTGATGGCTGCAAGTTGGCATCACAGAAGTAGCAGCAATTCAGGGTCAGCTACGGAGAATCTTCTGTAACTTTAGGTATAATTTACAAAAGAATATCCTATTCAGGAACAGTGTTTATAAGTGAGCCCATCAGAGGATCTGTTAACCATGGGTAACATACCGACATGTTGAGCATTCTGGTATAACTGAGTTACAGAGGAACCTGTGACTCTGACAATGAGGCACTTCAGCAAATGAAGAACAAGATACCTCTCATTACTAAATGCCTGGCTGAGTGAGTCAGTTGTTGTCGTCACATGAAAACATGGGAGCGGAGAAGATTTTGGTCCAACGGTGTGTGTGTACGTGTATATGCATATGTTTATATAATGCAGACGTCTCAGCATCATTTTTTTATTTTCCAGCTCTTCTTGGCTTTCGTCAGTGACGTCGCAGACCGATGCTTCCTCTGCCAAGGTCCCTCTGCACGAGACTGCAGCTCCAGGAGGGGTTGAGGGAGCAAATGAAGTAGTCGATGAGGGTGTGGGACATCAGGACCAATCGTAAGTGCATTCGAAACCTGGAATGTGCGCTACGATGTCGTAATGTATGAAAATAAAACTGGTCTGCAGCATAAATTATCATAAATGCAAAATTTATCATATACCGATTCGCTGTGCCGAGCCAGGAGGCGTTGTATGCAATTGGTCGAATTCGAGGCATGCGTAGTTACAGGGCGTCGTAAGTCTTGCTCATGTCATAAGTCATGCACAAGCTCTGGCATGGTGCGGAAACCGGGTTTACTGTCTTCCCCGAGTCGCAAGAAACTGCATAGTGGAACCTTGAGGACCGTAGCAAGCTTTGCTCAGGTCATGAGTCATGCACAAGCTGTGCCAGATTGCTCGATGTAACAACTTCTGTACTTAACCGACTTATTAAATGGTTCACACGACTTGGGTCACATACAGGGTGTAAAGTTGGTGGCTTTGTTTTGGCGATTTCTCCGCCAAATCGGTTGCTACAAAGTGAAAGTGATGAGAAGTGAAGACACTTTAAAACAGGGCGAAACGCGGGGAAATTTTGTCCCTGCCAACCAGAGACAAATAGGACGAATAGAATTAAGCATTAAGCAAACTTTAGTGTTCTCTGTATTTGTTCTAGTGCTGCTCCCATTTAACGAGTGCTCTAAAGTGGAGGATGAATTCCCCCCGGACTCTGGTTGGCGAGGGCGAGCTTTCGAACGCCTTCATAATCCACAACCATCTATTCTTCAGAAAATAGTTTTAACAACTTTTGACTCAAATATCCCATAAAATTCTCGGTGAAAAACGATAGACGACGAAACAAGTGCTGGAACTTTGTCTCGAAAACCTCTTCAATATGCTTAAGGACTGCTCCAATCCGGCAAATAGTTCTGAACCGATAAAGGTTTTGCCATAATTAATAACCTCGGAATACAGCACTTTAAAGCACATGTATACGTCTCGTGTGCGGAGCTCGACTCTCTTGGTTGAGAAGCTTCTCTAGTGCTTCCTGCCCGAGTCTTGATCGCATCGCAGCTTGTTTTTCTATAGGCTGAGGCAGCTCGAATTTTTTGCGTCTCTAACGGTGCAGGAGTGAACCAGCCGCACCATAATGTTGCACCAGGATACTGTGGACAGGAAAAACCATCAAGCCCTAGATTTCGTCCTCCTCTGTCGGGGAGAGAAGCCCACTGAGATTTCAAGGTCGACCAGTGCACGTTAGGCTACAATATGAAGAAGGCTTATTGCGGTCGAGGGTGGACGTATTATGCGAATGTGGAAAAAAGACAAAGGATATTCATTGTTCCAAATTTTTCAAAAAGATGACATTTACTGAAGAAAACGGCGGAAAACTTTTACCATTTCTTTCCCTTTTTAGTTTTGACTGATTGTTTGCCCCATTTCTCTTCTTTCTCTGCACCAGCACATGCAGGATCAATCTCCAGACGTGAGTCATTACACAAATGCATGACAAATGCACGATCCCAGACCTTCATCCCTCCTGGTGCATGCAATGAACTGTTAAGACAGATCTTTGTGCGACATTTGCTGGCGATGAGAAACTCTCTCAGACTATGTCAGCGCTAGACCCTCTCAAAAATTGACTCTGACTACTTTGATCAAAATAATCGATTTAACCAATTGTAATCAATTACAGGCATGATAAAGTACCAACATAACCAGGATACTTCTATTAATTGCCTTTACAGTTCCTGCAGAAAGCTGGAGCAAAGAACGAAGAAGTCATCAATGGTTTGTCACTGAGGCTTATCCTCAGTTTTCTTATAAATAGGCCAATGGAGCTGACAGAGTGAATGGAGTGAATTGATGGGGAATGTTACATTTTTTTCATGGAAACTGGCCTCATCTATGGTGGCTGTTGCCACCTCCTTTGGCAGATTCAGGCCATAGATTTCCAGCTTTTTGTGGAGATGATGAGCTGCTCTTTCTGCTGGCAAACTGTCCCAAACCCCGAGCATTCTAATGCTGTCTAATTCACCACCAGGAAGGTGTTTGTTGATGCAGACATCAATAATGATGATTTCCTGCTCATGTGTAGTCATCTGTTATGACTGAAAAACAAATCCCCTCATCTTTCTTGAGGCAGAGCATTCCTATCTTTTCAGCCTTCACATCTTGATCAAAGTCAGCCACCACTGTATAAATTCCAAAGGTTGATTGAGGCACTTTGTAACCAAGGGCAGCAAGGCCTTTCTTGATGTCTTCACCACTGAAGGCAATTGTGTGAAACGCTAGCAGTTCAAAGCCACCACTGGTCTCAAAACCTTCCTCAGTTGGTCTTTTCCACCTCGTTGAGGTAGAAATTGAGGCCTCAATGGTTGACTGACTGATGTGGTTCTTTGCTTTCTTGATGAGGATGGTGTGAGACTTACCATGGCAGTGCCCCTTGCTCCATAGAGGTTTCAACATGACGCCACAGGTTTGAAGTGGAACCAAAGAATACATAGATGATGGGGCACCTGTTGCACTCTACCTGTGAGCTGCTTCTGCTGACCTCGTACTGGTTCAAAATCTGGGATCACCTTCTTTTTTGCACAATCTACACTTCCCTTCCCGATGCCATTTTGCTTTGTTGATGTCTTGTGGGCTCCCTCGATAGCATAACAACTTACTGTAATTGTTTAATCAGCTCACTATGTGTCGTGTGAAAGAGGAGTCAGAGTGAAGGGTAGCCATCCTCGTCAATAATGATGGAAAGCACATCAGTCAACAATGAATTTTTATCATCTATAATCGACTACAGTTCAGTGCAACTTTCAGTTAATTGATTGATCAATCAAATTGTGAAATAGCGCATTAGTCAGCACTTGCACAAAGCAAGCTTTCACTCATTGTTTAGCAATGCACAATGCATGTACTATAACATGGCATTTTTCGTTCATTCGTCTGATTTTTTTTAACTAAGAGAGTGTTAATAAATGGTCAAATAGCGTTCTACAGCACCACGGCTGCTGGAGCGGGTGGTAAAGTAACAGTCTGACATAAAACACAGTAAGTGCTTTCACGATAAGTAGCATTGTACGAACACTTGGTCTCTGCATCCCCCAACTGTTGCTGCCCGAGGAATGAGGGCAGCAAGGGGGGCTGCAGAGACGGAGTGTGCTTGGTCTATAATGTACTGTTATCAAACGTTACAGAGACAGGCGCCACCTTGGGTTCATTTGCTATTATGATGACAGGCTCAGCTAAGACAACGATAAAACAGGCTTGTAACCATGAATTCGAAGTTAAACGACCAACATTTTCATAAAGAAGCACAGTAAGCACGACGTCGGAGCCAAAAGCTCAAAGGGAACACCATAAACACCTTCCTTTCTTTTTTTTTTGCTGACTGTACCGAAACCTTTGGCCCCTCACATTTTTGCATCAACATGTTTTACCCCCTGTTGAGTAAAATGTCTGTGAGCGCTTTTTGCAGTCAGCTGGGACCTCAAGCCTCGATCTGAGCCTTTGAGGCTCTACTTTTACTAGTACTGAATAATCGGGAGAATTTGTTTTTTTGCCCCATTCATTTGATCATTGGCAATCATTTGACCTCAGGGGTATACGTTTTTCATGACCTCAACGGTTCGTATATGATCTTGATCTGGAAATCTCAAGCTTGGTGAAAAAATTATGAATGCACAGTTTCAGAAACTGGTGTGAGAGAGCACAAACTATTCTGTTCTTCTCAGGGTCGTCGGGTGCTCAGGGATCCTCAGCTCAGGGGTCCTCAGCTGAGTTGGCTCATGGTCTGAGTTGGCTCGTGGTCTGAGTTGGCTCATGGTCTGAGTTGGCTCATGGTCTGAGTTGGCTCATGGTCTGAGTTGGCTCGTGGTCTGAGTTGGCTCGTGGTCTGAGTTGGCTCGTGGTCTGAGTTGGCTCATGGTCTGAGTTGGCTCCCTCAAAAAGAAACTGGCGGCCATTTCCAATAAATTTCGTAAGTGCCTTTCCAGATTCCCTCATGAGCACCCACTGAACGCCTGAAGACGAGCCAACTGACACGATGGAAAGCCTAAGAGGAGAAAGAATTGCTGAGATCAATTCAGTACGAGAGCAATACTTGTAGGTAGAAAATTTGCGACGTTTCTACGACACCCTGTGAATAATAAGTCTTCTTTATCAACAACAGCTTCTGTTTATGGCATTCACGCAGTGGAAAGGAACTTTCCTAGTCAAAACGTGTCACGCAGCCGAGTCAAAATGCGGGGAAAACAAAACTTGTGACAACAGGGCAAAATGTACCCAGAGAAAAAGTCCAGTTTGGCCTTGGCGACGGACTTAAATCTGCTGCAGACAGCAAAGGTTATTATTATAACTTTCCTAACAGCAGGGTGCCAACTGGAGAGAGGGAGAAGAAACAAGGTACGAGAGCTTTAAGCATATGCATAAGGATCATAGTTCGTAAGCGTTAAGAAAAGCGCGGCCTGGTGAGGACAACAACTGCACTAGAATAAGCGAGCAGCGCATGCTTCGCCCGAACTGTCACATCGATCACTATTCTGTACCAAATGCATGCACGACGTCACTGACACAGTGTCGCACGCGCTCACACAGTCTGCAGTTTATATTAGGTGCGTATACACTTTGCCTCTTGTGGAACCTGCCTCAAATTCCTTACGGAACCCCTCGAGGACCTCGCGGCAGTTGTGGAGGACGAGACTCGTTTAAAGGTCGTTGGCAAGAAAAGTCTTCAAGAAGTCACTTCCAACGAAAATGACGTGACAATGAGATTCCTGAGACCGAAGTTACGGTTTTGGGGGACTTGGATGAGTCCACTTCTTAGCGGTCCATCCATGCAAGATACTTGGTGTAAAGTTGACAGTTTTGACCTCTCTGTCGAAAGACACTTCCTTTGAATCACCCTGTACATTGGAGGTGTGTTATTACCCTACTCCTTTGTATATGGACGTACATACAAGGAGCGACTTACTGTGCAGTCACGAGATTTTTTTTATATTTGTAAGTTTATACAGTCAGTCGCATTAGCCTAAGGCCCCCTGGAACATCCCGGTTTCGCTCCCATGCTTGGCCGCAGGGATGGCGTATCAAGAGGGTAGAAAGCTGAAGAGCTTCATTTGGACCGTACTGATGAGTACTTTGTTGAGAACCTTTTGCCCTGACTGCATTTTCCATCGCAGTTGATCCTGCCTCCTGTAACCTACATTGCTTGACTTACCAGAGTCATCTGCAAAAGCATTGAAACACTTTAACTTAAAAAGTTGACTGTGATCATGTACTAAGGGCTTCGCTACCAATCTGAACTTGGTTATGCCGCTCACTTATGGCCTCCCGATCTTTGCTTTGACTGTCTCTTAAATAGCAAAAACAATACATTTTCTTTGCTTTCAATCATTGACATACTGGCCTTGATTTCCATGCTCAATTTGTTCTCGAAATGTGCCTTCTGGTCTACTGTGCACACAAAAAAGCACGGACTTCTCCCCCATCCCCTAATCAAGGTGCAGTACATTGTGGCGTTGGAGTAGGAGGTCGTCATGGGCGCCCCATCCTTCTCCCACAGGATGGCGCGCCTGGGCACACCGCCAATACCAACCGGGACTTCCTCAAGTACCAACTGGGGGGAGGGCTCGTGCTGGGAGAAAAATTTCTGGCCACCATGGTCGCCAGACTTGAACCCTCTTGACTTCTCGATCTGGTGGGAAGTCGAAAGGAGAGCATGCTCTGGACGACGTCCAAGCGTGGAGACCATGAAAGCCAAGGTCAACGAGGAATGGCTGGGCCTCTGCAATAATTAAATCATCAAGATGTGCCATGCATTCCGCGGAAGCGTTGTGGCTGTTGCGGCTGCCAATGGGGACTCCACAGAACTATTTTCCAATCTTCTCATCAAATTTCACAACTTTTCGATCATTTTTAAGATAGCTCGCCTTTCGTAGGTACCTGAATGGATGCGAAATTCTCCCCCACCCAATATTTGGAACATACTTCGTGATCACTCACTATGTATGGAAGTATAGCTATGTACCCACATTTGTACTGCGTGATCAAATGAAACTTCCAAAAGTACTATGCCAGTTTTGTCATTTCAACTTTAGGAAATTACCGTTTTTCTCAATTTTGTGAGAGTTGTCAGATTAAGACATTCTGGTTACTGGTAGGACAGGGATATTTACCTCCAGGGTTGGGTGCTTCAAACCGATACAACTCTCCTCGCATCTAAGCAAGGAGAGACCGATAATGCATGAATCTACTTTTTATATAGATTAATAAATAGTAAATTCGTCTTGGTCATGGGGTTTGGGGAGAAGCACAAACAGCACTTTTCTAGATCAGTGGAAGCAGCTGCTACAGTTTTAGTCGCGGATTATGGAACTTTCCGGAAAGAGGATGAAAGTTGGAGGGCAATTGTTTCCACGAGGCCGTCGAAACTCTGAGCAACCACTGTCAGTCACATCAAGCACTACAGCCATTAACAGCTATCCCAATAAAAAGTTCAAATCTCAGCCTATGCTGTACAGCCGAAAAAAACGAGATCTGCCAATGCCAGCCCCAAGACAGACTTCTTGAAGATGTACAGTTTTTTTTCGATTACCTTGCGTGTTTGTGTTGATGTTAAAGTACTCACATTTGTCAATAGGTAATGGCTTGGATATTTTTCTTGAAGACCCGTAAATGGGTCGAGTTAGTACCATAAAAAAGTCCATAAAGGCAACAAAGTTACTGTAGCACCAGGGAGTCAGGTTTGACTTGGGAGACCCAAGCACCTGTACTTACCTTAAAGTTGAGGAAAACTCAATGCAAGATTAATAGAAAGGCAAAGACGATAGTTTACGTAGCAAGTGTGCCTTCATCTGCTGCGTCAAGAACTAAAAATAAGACTGAACCTGTTGAAAAATAATCTAGCAACAGCAGGTTTACTACACATTCAACAGATTGGTCCATAGACGTGAGATGGGCTGGTTCTAGAATGACATCCAAAAATGGGGACCCTCATGATTGCTCAGGTGGTTTAGTTTCCAAAAAGTGCCGGAAATTTGCAGAAAATAAGATACACAGAGCTCTGCACTAATTCCGCAGGCACTCAAAATGTCCACCCTCTGCCGCAATAACATTTTTCATATTGTGGCACATAGTGTGCATTAGTAGTAGGCTTTGTAACCCCAGAGCTCTTCTCTCGCCGGCAGAGGAGGTCAAAATTTAGGGCTTGATGGGTTCTTCTCTCCCACTGGATCCTGGTGCAACTTTATGGTGCACTTTGGTCACTCCAGCACTGTCTCAAAGGCAAAAATGAGTCTTTTCTCAAATAACGAGCGGAGATCGGCAGCACTAATCTCTCAACGGCTACGGTGTCTGCATCGTCGTCCAAGGCATCCGCAGTAACCCTTTTTGTCCCTCCCCCGGCTGGTGGGCGTCACGATGGATCCATTTTTCCACCTCAACTTGAGAGATAAGAGAGAAAAAAGTATGTGCTTCCTTCCAAAAGAAAGAAATATACCGAAATAGAAAGAATTCACTGGTCCAAGTACATGTGCTCTGTCTACCCGGCAGTAACGCTACGTCCTCCCATTGTCCCCTTAAACAGAAAGAGCTCTGCTATCTACCTTCCACAGGTATCCCAATAATAATTCAGGGTTTTGTGTCTGTCAACAGCGATTTCCACGGCCGCGCGCCATTGGTGCAGCGTTCAAATGATGTGTTCAAGTGTGTCTGGTTTGGATGTTGATGTGCTCCAAATTTCAATGGATCTCTGAGCGCATCTTTGGGTGGTGCAACGTATTATCAAAATTCCAATCGAAACTTGGCCTGATCCTGTGGAGAAGCAGCCAGACCAGTAAGCCGTGACTCGTGTCCCACTCGCTTAAGGGTGACGAAGGCTGCCATTAAGCGAGTGTGTATGAAGCGCCAGGGTCCGTATGTAGTCTGTCTGTCTGTGGGTCCGCATCTATCTGTTAGGGCGTAGGCGCACCAACCGTTACACCAATCGCCACCAAACATGGTCAGCTGACCCTACTTATCACAAAATCGCAAGTGGTCGCATTGAATTTTAGGTCTGAGGCCATTTTGAGGCCAAAATCGAGGTCCAAAGTTGCATTTACTACGCGAATAGCTGTGCGATATCAGGAGCTATCTTGGCGAGAGAAGGAGGGAGAAGAAATCAGTTGGAGTGGACGATGAGTCGGCCAAATCCTGCGAGCCACAATCCAGCTTGACCCGTGAGCTGAAGGCCCGCTGTCATCACTACAAGCTGGAGAGAAAGAGGATGGTGAATAGAATAGCCACGCTCTGGCCAGGAACTGCCAACTTCACTACAAAGAAATCCACCAACACCTTTAACAATAATGCAACTTGGCAACTCTGGAGAGGAGAGGGGGTGAGGGGCATCCGGATCCGTCAGTTTCAAAAGAAATAACAAAATGGACCTGCCCCGAAGGCGACGGAGGACACGAAGTGCATGTTGACTGTGACGGGCGTGATCAGCTTCGAGGGCGAGATCCTCCGCACTCCTTGTTGAGTGCGAAGAGGATGTTGAGCAGTCCGGAGATGAAAAGACACCCAGCAAAGCCGGTCAAGTCCGCTGGCAGACGGAATCTGGGAGGGTCTCATAATAATCCGAGCAACGCTCGGATTGCGAGTTACCCTTAAGACATTTTTGTGGATCATTTCTCATGGTCTAAAGCAGTAACCTAACTTTTTTTATTTCTAGTAACTACTCGAGTACTTTTACATGTCTGCTACTCTCGCTCGTACGAATCCTTTCGTAGGTAGTGGACAGAGAGGTGTTGAGACCTTTCAATTAATCCTTTCACATACAGACGTTAGGCAGTGGAACAGTGGTTGTGGATGCAATGTGTATTAGTGCGCAAAGCCATTAAATTTTCTCTGGCAAGAAATCGATCAATTTTCGAAAGTTTTGCTGGGGAAGCTCGATGATTCTTCGATTGCTCACGTGGGAAGATCCAGCTTCTGTATGCTTCAAGGTTGCCGCATTGCAGCTAGGACGTAGTTACAACGTCACAGATCTACTCTGTGATGCTGCTGCTCACTGCCACATGACTTTTGTCATGGGTGAGCCACCGAACGAACTCACTGAATGACGAAGGCGTTGACACTTTGCTCTTCCAGAGCTCAGTCAGAAGTCAGAAGCAATGCAACATAATTACGAGATCCACCACTTCTTATACTTTGTCGCTTGGTACCATTTTTAAAGTGGGATTTTTTATGAGAAGGCCCACTTTAATCGCCAGAGGAACATGATTATCATTTCCCCAAATACTGTGGATGATTGCATGAAAATGGCTGACACTTGTTTAAAAATATCAACATTAAGTTTTTTCCGCGTCTCACTCTCGGTTAAACTTCCTCGACCTAACCCGAAGTCAAAATTCAGGCTCTCCCTGCGAAGGAAGTCTGGCACTGTCAGGTGCATCGAATGTGATTCGATATTTTCGACCTTCTGCAGGGTGAACAAGAGGACGCCTCAGCCAGACCCTTTCTGTTCTCACAGGTTACGACAGCTCAGTTCTGTCAGCCTCTTAAAAAGGGTAACGTTTGGAGAGGAATACTGGAACTCTCCCTCTTTGGCTACGGAGAAGTAGGCCTCAGGCCTCCCTCATGGCTTGAACCAGAGATGCCTATAAGTAGAGAAGACATGAGGCCGACGGTGCCGTCCGGCGTTGCCAGATGGCCTGGGACTAAAGTGGCCAAATTCATCCCCAGAAGAAAGCGATGCCAATCTGGAAAATAAGGAAGAAGAGGTGTCTCAGAACTACACTCGTTGTACCGGGTCCCCTGCAAATCCTGATTTAAGCATTTCAATCGTACTGTAAGCACAAAGAGTGTCCGAGGACCCTGCAGATATCCCTTCTTGAACCAAGCTCAAGTCATCGTCTACGGGGTGGCAAAGGCAAAATGCAAAAATTGCTCATATCTTGTATTTTCAGTCTATGGTAATGCTTCCTCCGCATTTCTGGCATTTGTGTTTTCGTGACCAGCGCTGACCGTGACGTCTTCTCTTGCAGATTTGGAGAGCATCAACTGTCAGATCTGAAGATCATTGACCAACTTCTGCGCACCTATGACAGGAGAGCAACACCTACTAACAAAATAGGTGGGTAGAGACTTGTTGATGAAGCAACAGTTTAAGCTCAGAAAATTGGGTGGGCACCACATACGGTCTCTTTTTGTCCTACTCTTTCACTCCAATGCAGTGTAAGCAGTGGTTTGGTCAAGGAGATGAACATTATCTTCCTTGCGCAAGAGCTCTTCAGTCCCGTCCACGCGTACATACGGTAGGCGTAAGTGCTGTTGGTGGGGTACGTATAAAACACAGACGTGGAGTTAGTGCAGGGGACTTGATCGAGGTCTGGTGTCTGCTGGTTTTATCGCTCGCTGTCCCAACAGACTCTCTCTCCAGCCTTTCAGCCTCGGCAAGATCTCCTCCTTTTCTCTGGTTTCCTTCGTTTAAAAAGAAAACCCAGCTCTTTGTTTGAACCCGCAACAAGACGACAGCTTCAATTGTGTTAGAATGTTCCTGAGGCAAAAAGAAGCACATTTACAATCCAACTTGGTGGACGCCTGCGACGTCATGATCGACTCACACGGCGCAGCACGTGGGCAAAGTCAGCGCGTCTAGGGACGTGGGACTTCACTGAGGGGGAAAACCGCATGGAAGCCACATTCCCTCATGGTCTGCGAGTTACGTTTGGTCTTCCACTACTCTCCCAGCCCCAAAGTCTACCAAGGATTGTCTTATCCTTGCTCGTATAATACTGGCACGCATAGAGAGCGGTTGGCAGAGAAGTTTGCAAAGCCTCTGGGAAGATGTATCTGCAATCAGATGCTTGAGAGAGAAAGAGAGATTGTTTCATTCTGTGACATTCTTACTTGTGTGTGTGTACACACTTTCTCATTTCTCTTGTCTGACTTGCCCTGATCATAAGCGATATTACGAACGTTCTTAGGCCTGCCTACTGAAGTGGGGTGCGAACTTTTCATTCGAAGCTTCGGTTCTATAAGCGAGAAGACGATGGTGAGTGGCATGAATCTAACGTCAACAGTGTTTTGTTGCATGGCATTGCGACGGCAGTAATACCACAGTATTACATTTCGCCCAAGACGTCGTGCTACGAATTTGACTTGAGAATATGACAAGATCACTTTTATTCAATGTGCTTGCCACCAGCAGTCACAACACACTCTAGACGCCTCCTACAGCTCTTGCACGCGTGGGGGATGGAGGTGGGATCCAGTTGGATCCCACCTCTGGATAGAGCACATCAGGCTGTTCATGCTGGAGTGCCTCTTGCTCCAAATCTACAAGTTTGCCCAAACACTAAAATCCTGAGGATGAAACTAAGTCAGATGAACTGTGGATTTAACCACATCATTCATGGCACGGCCAGCACGAAGGAGAGCCTCGACACAGAATCTGCGTGTCTCCATGATGCGAACAAAGCTTAGTAAAACTGATTTGCTGGCCATCTTCAGTCCTTTCGTCCTTACTTTACGTAACGAACCGATGCCACGCAGGCAACCTGAGTAATTAACCTCAAAGCATTTGTAGCACGACTTTTTGGGCGCGTGATATTGGTGGGTGTAATGAGTCTGTGTATAAAAACAGTCTCAAGCAGACTAATATTGAAACTGAGTTTGATGGAAAACCAGAGGCGGCTGAATATGATTCTGAGTCTGCCTCGGAATAAACGAATGTATCCTATGAAAATAGCCTGCGTGGAAAATTAGTCTGTGTGAGACTAATTATGATAACGCAGGTATGAAAGGTGCTTTCAAAATTAGACTCACTCAGACAAATTACACCCACCGATCTCATTTTTCATTTCTCATTTTTCTCAACGCACTGTCCTGCAGGACTACCAGGTGGACTTGTACTTGCGCCAGCACTGGGAGGACCCCCGGCTAGAGCATGCAGCCATTAAGGAGGCGTTGGACCTGAACGACCCTAAGCTGGTTCAAGCCATATGGAAGCCTGAGGTCTACTTCCCCAACGCCAAGGAGGGCGACTTCCAGTACGTCACGGTGCCAAATGTGCTGCTCCGGCTGAAGCCGCACGGACAAATACTCTACATGCTCAGGTAAAGTGTGACCGAGCCGTGCTTGGCAGAGTAGAGCTTCATCATAAAGCGCTCCCATGGGATTTGCCGGGATAATTTTTTTTGCAGGCTCAAAATGAAGTTCTCATGTATGATGGAGCTTTTCAAATATCCTCTGGATGTGCAGATCTGCACGATGGAGATAGCGTCATGTGGGTAGTGAAAAAATTTGCATTTCTCTCACGCGCAGAATAGAGAAGCAACATTTTTTCCACTTTTTCGGAACAGTTTCAAAGACCACGCGAGAGTTGCTGCTCGAGTGGAACAAAGAAAACCCTGTTGATCTGAGCTCCGACCTGAAGATGCCGCAGTTCACCGTCAAAAAGGTGGTCACTGGTCACTGCGAGGAGTCATCGCTCATTGGTATGTATGCATTTGGGCATGAAAAATTGAGCCTTGAATAACATGTAGGAATATATATAGTAGAAGGGGGATGGATGCGAGCGTTTTTTGGACTCCCTCTATTCGGTCAATTTTTGAAAATCACATTTCTACACCTCCTTCATAAGGTGCAGTTTGAAGTCCTCGTCACCCATTCATTGTTCCTGTCGATGCCACCCACAGGGACTAAGCAAGGTCCTCCTCGCTCTCAAGGTACTTGACCGATTAAAGCACTGTGGTCAGGTCCACACATCCAGCTCTGAAAGTTAGAAACTTAATGTAAACCAGAACATTCGGGCAACTTTGGAATGAATAGTATATTGCAATTGTAAGTAAGACTTTTGACTTGATCTTTTGCGGCCTCATCTTACTACTGCCAATATGAAACTACGAGCAACGGGCTCATCCAAGCATGTCTGATCAGGGCCATTTAAAAATGTTATTTGCTAAGCCAAGCATGTGGAACAAAGAAGTGCTAATGCAATTCTTTTGTATCCTTACCCGTCCACAGTGTGGTGACGTCCGTACCAATGTACCTGAATTGAGGCTTCAGATAGAACACAGTGATCTTCCCAGGTTTCCAGCGTGTCTGGAATTCCCCCGCTCCTCTAGAGTCACACATCTATGATGAAATGATGTTCACATTCATGCTTGCACCGTTGGACCCAAGTCTATACATGACTCCTGTCCCCTTGTTTGGCGGGATGGCAGATTCCCTGGGCAACAACTGACTTGCTCAACCAGACACTCAGTAATCAAAGGTAACTGGCACGAAAAACATATACTTGAGTACTTCAATGTCAGAGTCACAGGTTCTTGCGTCACTTCATGTCGAGGATGCTTCAACTTGTCTGCTTAACCGATCATGTGATGAATTCACACGTAAACATCAATCTCATGCATGGTCTTGAGTACCATTTGTAAATATACTTAAAGTCACAAAAGAGTCTGTCGCTGACCTTGACTTGCAGATACTTCTGAGATGCCCACTTGATGCTCTCAGCCATCAATCAACATGTAAAGTGGATCATTATCTTTAGACATTGGTCCAACAGTATACCCACAAACATTAACTAAGAAATACGGGGTGTTTCAGGATTCTTAGGACTTTTTAACTTTGACAAGACTAGTAATGTCGAATATCTGAGGAGCTAGAGAAAATTTTTTTTTGAATAATTTTAATTGTTTTTATCACAGATCATATCTCCTTCAGCAGCAATGAGCAAGTGAAGTGTTAGCAGAAGCTACTGCTCGTTTTGGAGACAATACGTTCTGTGCACCGTTCTAGCGCGAATTGAAACTACAGTCTTCTGACTTCTAATACGGCTTCCATTGGTGAGCGGTTTCAATGGTGATCCGGTCACTATTGACATATTTTTCTCGCTGCCAACGCAGACTATATAAGAGAGCACATTCAATTGGAAGATTTTCATCTTCACGAAGGTTCATTTCTTCCCTGCCTCTGCCTGCTAAAGGCAGATGTTATTGGTTTAACGACAGTTCGACACAATCCTTACCGACACAGCCATTACCGACACAATCATTACTGACACAGTACACTGTAACACAGAACCTTTACTGACACAACCTTTATAGACACAACCTATCGTCTCCACATACACAGTCCTTGACAGGGCGGCACACCAAAGAGGCTGGAAAGTTGGCTTTTTCAGGAGGAAATGTTGGTGAAATTGACTGAAATTTTCATGGAACAATCCCAGCCCCTTGGCCCATCATTTTGTGGGCCAAGGGGATGAGGACGATCTGGACTGCAAAGATCTGGTCTGTCTTCTACTGGCCATTGCAACACTGAAAACTACATGCTACATGCTGTTACAAACTACATGCTGGCAAATAAAGTGTGGCAGATTTGGTGTGATAGCATGCAGTTTCACATGCAGTTGGAAAGGGTTGTGTCCGTAAGGGTTGTGTTGGTAAGGGTTGTGTCGGTAAGGGTTGTGTCAGAAAGGGTTGTGTTGGTAGGGGCTGTGTCAGTAAGGGTTGTGTCTGTAAGGGTTGTGCCTGTAAGGGCTGTGTCAGTAAGGGTTGTGTCAGAAAGGGTTGTGTCGGTACGGGCTGTGTCTGTAAGGGTTGTGTCGGTAAAGGCTGTGTCAGTAAGGGTTGTGTTGGTGAACACTCTGTACCACAATGTACCGTGTCGATAACGGTTGTGTCAATAAAGGCTGTGTGGGTAAGGATTGTGTCGAACTGTCGTGACACGGATATTATTAGATCTCACTTTAAGAGTTATACACCATTAGTTCTTCAGTTTGGTCCTCCCACCTCAGGGGCATCAAAAATCTTCTTGACCAGCTAAGATCTTGGCAACTTTTTGTACCTTTGACCTGCTTTGTGCGCAACTCAATTGTGACCAAGGTTCCTTTCAGAGAGCTGTTACTTTTGGCGCACATTGCGAATTTGCCGCTGCTTCATCTAGAGAGCGGTGTCAATTCCCGCCGTATATATTAAAAAGCAATCTGCAATCCTTAGAATCATGGAGTACACGGCGGAGTCCCATCAAGTACACCTCAGCACTCAAAAGTTGATGTAATTGCAATCTCAAGGGGATGACATTACCGGACTTCTTACATGCGTCATATTGCAGACACAAAACGTCGATGACCATGACAATCCACATGTTGAGTTCGCATGGAGCAGCAACAAGTTTCCGTCCTAGAGATATAGTTACTAGAGGGATCTTAGTTACGAGAGGAGGAGGGATTTTGAGTCAGCTGACAAAGTGATGGCAAGACGACTCAAGGTGGATTTTTGAGCCAAGTACGTCAAGTCCGCTTAAGTAAAGCTGTCCAGGAAAGTACGAGCATTGATGTAAGTCGACTTTACCTTGGAACCATCTCTGTCAGACAACAGAGGGCCGGGTGGGACTACGTAGACTCGTCTTTCCTCACGTCTTTGCGGTATTTGCTATCACTGCCAGTTGTGCTGGGCAACACTTTTTTTGGCCTGTTTGAGCCCCCTACTTTATCTCTTTGGTTGCCACAGCAACAGCCTCAAGCATCATAGAACAATTTCTGGCTTGCTGTTGTTTCTCTGCTCTGCTCTCAGTGTTTTCTTCCACGGTCTTCAAAACAGGAATTTTGATGCTGCCAAATTGAATCGTTTGGCAAAGAAACAGTAGAGGCTGCATGACGAGGAAAATACTTTGCTCAACTGGCGAGAAATTCATCAGTCACAAGACGACAAATTCTAGACAAGAGCAACGGTCTCAATGCGCAGAAGATTTGCAAGGGGTGACAGCCCTTTTTGCAAAGACCTTCCTGCAAAGGTGCTAAAGCCAAACGAGCACCGAAGTCAGTGATAAGCGAGAAAATGACTGCAGTAAAAGTTGGTGACCGGAAAAATTGATTCCACTGTGCAAGTAAATCTTATGACCATCATTCTTATATCCGGGTCCCGTAGTCTCTCTTATTCCGACTATGCAATCTCAAATCCTATTATAGGACGATTGCTTATGCTTTGCGCAATAAAAGGCGCTGGAACTAAGTTGAAAATCTTTTTTTAGGAGAGGAAAAAATGGATTTTTCGTACTCGCCTAAGAACTGACAAATGATGTTCTTCCCGGCCCCTAATTAAAAATATTTTTTCCTCCCCAGTGATAATTGAAAGATTAAATAAAATTTTGCCAAAGGTATTTAAATAGTTGGAAAACACTCCTATTTGTGAACTAGGAAGCAAAAAGCAACACCAAAAATTCTTTATTGCGTCAAGTCTGAAAGGACAGAAAGCATTTTAAGCATCAGCAAGAATAAACAATGCACTCATTAATTTCCTCGCACTTGCAGTTTGAGTCTTGACGAACACAAGCAAGTCTGTGACCGATTGGCATGGTAAAACCGATGCATTATGGCAAGATGGTGTGTCCAGACGCATTTTCAAATTACTACTCATATGACTACTTAAATATAAAGATACTCCAAGAAAAGCTGGGTCTTTGAGTAATATTTGTAGATAGCATTTAAGTATTCTCAATACCTTTTGGTTTTTCAACCATGTCAGTTGTCCGGTACTCGAATACCCCGCTGTAGCACCTCACCGGGTACTACCTTACTCGACTATTCAGATTGCAACGCCCAGCCACCCCTATGCACGGGGCCTCTTGCATGAAGAGTCCACTTGGCACGTTAAAGAGCGGATGGGCTGATGGTCGAGCTAAGACCGGTAGCAAACAGGCGGGTGCCGAGCACTTGTACAGGGTGAGCATTTGTTGATTTGAACCTGTGCTTATGCGGATCTGCTATCAACGCCTCCCTGAACGGAGGCGTGAACAGAGAATAGAGACCTGATGCTGAACTCGTTTAAAGTTCCACTTTAATACTGCATCTTTGATCTAGAACGCGTTTAAAAGCACTGCCTGAAGCTGATTTGGGACCTACGCGGCCACTTGTTTTATGCCCACCACAAACATTTGGATTCATGAAAACTGCGTGCAGAGTGGAGGTTGGAGCCTTCGCCCGCAAAAGGTTTTGAAAGTCAGTCACTTAAGAAGTGTTGTTTTAAAGTACTGTCGTCAGAGCGGGCAGCTGTAACCTCTCATTTGTAGGAGCCTGTAAGTTTGTCAGTACAGAAGCCTTGTGCAGTGCATCTGATTCTCCCTCGGATCCTCCATGTTAATCAAATTTTGATTGTTGCCTGCTGGCAGGATAGAGATATCTAGAGAAGGAAAGCACGACGAAAAAACTGTCTTCCAGCACAACAAACAAGAGGAACTGGAAGTAATGGCAAATAAACCAACCTCATTGAGAATACAGTAGAAGCTTTATGTAGCATCTCTTTGGTACAGCATACAGCCAACACTTTTGTTGTGTCAAGCAGAGGCGGTCCCAACATGGAGTCGAGTCGAATCAATCCCCTTATTTCCCTGGAAATTTTCACTCAACTAGAGTTGTTGAGTGTTTGTTGCCAAATTCACCACGATTCGTCCAACCATCACTTTGTCAGTTCACACCATGCCCAGGTTTGCTCATCCCAAGGCCGCCAGCACTTTCCTCCTCTATATAAGTATCCCCGTCACTGTCATGACCAAGAACTTTTCCACTCAGAACTTTGTCAAAAGTCTTGTATCTGACAAGAATTACTTTCCATTGATGTTAGGTATCAATCCGTTTAACACACTAACAGTGGAGCCGAGATTCATCCTCAAGCCACAAAAAATGCTCATCTTATACCAGGACTGTGCGAGACACTTTATCGATTTACAATATCGCGATATCTGAAGGATGCATCCAGATACAATGCAATGCTTGCCATGTTGACAGCAGCAGCAGACAAAGCTCGGCGGTCCACGGGTGGTTTGGGCCGGCCACAGACCAGAAACAAAAAGCCAGGGAGACCTTGAAGATGTTGAAGTAGCTGCACTTTAATATTGTCAAACATCGTTGAGATATGACAAAGATATTTGAGCAAATATCAGCTATAGTACTGTCTGGACAAGTGGTGGGTCATTCTTATCGAATATGGCGATATCGACTAATTCGTCACATCGCAGTCTTTCCCAGCACACATGTTCTGGATGGCGAAGTTGACATTGGACGCCATCACCGGCAGGACCAACGCAGAGGAAAACAGTAAAACGGCTGTCAGTAAGATGTCTTCTGAGAGAGATGTCAATCCTCAAGTGCCTGGAAAGTGCTCATTTAGGCAGACAGAAACAAGATGCTTGACATGAGCCTGCACTCAACCTCGTGTGTCTTGCCGTACACGTGACATCGCATGAAAAAGACCTAGCACACGAGACAAGTTCGAAAGTTCCAGGTGCGTGCTTCAATGGAAGGTCGGATAAACGGCCCGCCTGATTCAGAGCTCGACATAAACGAGCTCGTGATTTCGGCTCGTTTTTCGCGCCAATACGTAAGTCTTCTATTTGCAAGCCTCTTGACGTATGCTTAGGCAATGAGTGCGTTGCAGCACCTTTGCTGACGCTCACCTCACGTCCTGGCACCTTTGGCGTTAATGCCTGTGCACAGCAACAAACTTGCGCTGAGTCAGCAGCCACAGTCCCTTGGGTGAAATTTTGCATTATGGGAAAGCAGAAGAGGGACGAGCAGATTGCCTTAAAGATACAAAACTATTCTCAGCACTTGCTGCGGCGAGTTACATTTATAGTGGCAGTACAGTAACGAGGTGCAGTGCGTGAGTGTACACACGTAGGCTCTGTCTTCTCTTTCCAATCTTTTATTTTTTTTTTTTAAAAAAAGAAAACTTAGTTTTCTCTAGAGGCTTCTTCTTCAAGTATGTGGCAAGAATGTCTATGAGATCCCAGCTTCGATCCGCCTACAGAAGTGTACACAAAGCGAGTGCTACGTGCAGTGCACACACTTAATGCAAGGAATACATGCTGCTAAGCAGATCCTCTGTGCGCCGTGCGGCTTCAGACTCGCCAAGGAGCAGCTGACAATGGGGGCGTCATCGCTGCCCTTATGCTGAAGAACCCCTATTGACCGGCGGGCGGACTTTTCAAAAAGACCATCATTTATCTCACATACTGCTTACATGAGCTGTTATTGCTCATCAGCCTTTACACGAACGTGCACTGGACGCGTCTGCTGGCGTCGCTGCCACCCGTAAAAAGCCACCATTTCCACCCAGGGTCTCTTATTCATTGTGTCTTAGATATTGATATGATTAATAGAGGTAGCAGGGGGGAGGGGAATAGGCAGGCCAAGAGGGCATTTTTGGCCACCAACACCATTTTCTTCTTCTTCGGCCTAGGTAACTACAGCTGCCTGGTCGCCCGCTTCCACCTTTCTCGCTCTGTGGGCTTCCACATGGTCCAGTCGTACATCCCCACCATCCTCATCGTGGTCATCAGCTGGGTGTCCTTCTGGATGGACGTGGACTCCGTCCCAGGCAGGACGACTCTCGGCGTCACGACGCTGCTCACAGTGTCCAGCAAGTCCGCAGGTAAGGCCGCCTTCGCCACCGGACGACAGGAAATTAAACTTGCTGTATCAAAGAAAGAGCCATAAGAATGATTGTTGGTTGATGGATGAATGGCTTGGGCTGGCCCAGAACCCGCCCGCTGATGATGAAGGATTTGGCAGAGAAAGAGCGAGAGAGATGAGGGATTGGGGGGCGGTCGGAAGAGCACTTGAGCCAGCCAGCTCTCATTCCACTTTGGCGGACTTTGCTCTTGATTCCAATTTCGCCGAATTCGCCACACTTTATGGGCCTTTCTTTACCACTCCACGACGGACGATCCCCGCTTTCCTGGACCAATAGCATTTTTGCGCTCCTCATGGATCACGTCCCGCTGGGCGAGGAAAGGACAATTCGTCTCCAAAAAGCAAGCGAGTCCCTCTGACGGAGTCGCTTATCAATTATTTCATACTTTGAGAGATCGACCGAGCACTCAAAAAGGCGACAAAAGATAGTTCATTGACTCTGTTTAGCGCACCCCTGAGGTTCAAGCTTGAGCTTGAGCTTGAATCTCAGGAGTGCGCTAAAAGAGTCAATGAACTGAGTGGTTCTTTGATTACCCTCAAAGCTGTACTGAGGCCTGGTTGGGTTAGATTAGTTATCGAGCTCAATTGCCACAGTGCCGAACAAAGACATTGGATCAGTGAGGCTCCTTTTTTTTGGCGAGTTGCACAGCTGAAAAAGAACTTTCTGCTCGAGGAGCGCCTGAAGGAGTCGTCTTACATAGCAGTTAGTCAAGTTCCCTTCAGATCATGAAAAATGACCGATTGGATTAGGTTAAGATGGCGTAAAAATGGATCGTTTGCCGGGACAGCTGAGTCAAGCCTGAGTCCCCCGTCTTCCTCACGCTCCCGTCGAGCACAGTCGTGGCTTCAATCAAGATGAATCGTTTTGCAGTGTAGACTCAGCTCTCTGTCTTTCTACTGTAGGTCTCAACTCGGAGACTCCGCAAGTGTCATACGTCAAGGTGAGTGAGGACACCCCAGTAGGCAGGCACATGATGCACACAAGGTAGATGCATGCATGACCTGGCGCAAGTACGAGTCCGCGTCGTATGAGTACTTTGTCGTCTGAAGTCGTTTCCACCCATTCATCCAACCGTGACAGGCCATAGACGTCTGGATGGGCGCCTGCACAGCTTTCATCTTTGCTGCCCTCATCGAGTTCACCGTGGTCAACTACCTGTGGAGAAAGTGGAAGCTGGCGACCTATGGGTTCGACTTCCGAGTCGACTACGACAACGAGAACTCGAACGGCCACACCATGATGGTAGTAGCACTGGCATCCACTGTGCCGGAAACTCTATTTAGTTCTCCCTGGGGTTTTCTTTGTTGTTTGTTTTTTTTCCAGCCTGGCCATCACCGACTTCTCGACGGAGAAGAAGACAGTCTGGCTCTGCGATCCATCAAGACCAATCACGGCAGAAGCAACAACGACCAGCAACCAGGGACGAAGAACAATCAAGAGTTTTATTCCGAGGAAGGGTGCGTCAGTACTGACGACAGTGGTGGCGATGGCATCCCTGACCAGACCCGGAGGCTGCCGAGGCTGCCGACCTCGACGTCGCTGTCTGTCCGGCGTAGTCCACTCTCGCTCGGCCTGCGCGTCGACGAGGCCTGCAGGATTCTCTTCCCGCTGAACTTTCTCTGCTTCAACATATTCTACTGGTGGTATTATCTTTACTGAGACAGCAAGAAGAAGAAAGATAAGTGCTTGCCGACGTCCTCATGCACATTCAAGGATCCATGAAAACTCTGCCTTCTTCAGTGTCTCAAGTTGTTTCATTGACGCGTACGCTCAAGTAGGAGCTGTAACATCTAACAACGTAGTTAAGCACGGCGCCTACGTACACACACGTACACTTGGAACCAAAAAAAATCAATGGAGTTTTGTTCTTTCAATGATATACAAAGTGCAAAATGACAAAAAAAAACCCAAAACCATGGATGTCATCAGGTCTTTGATGAGCACGTCCTATGTGGTAGAGTCGTGACATCAATGTTGGTGTAAGTACATTTTTCTTGAGTGAGTGGTGCCTACTTAGAGCCTACAGTGGGACCAAATCCCGGATTATTTTCCTCCAGTGGACGAGGAAGAAGAAGAAGTCGAAGAAGCGAAAGAAGAAACAATGTCAAGCCTCTAAATGATGAAGGACCACGTACGTCTGTCCCTAACAGACGGGATTAAGCCACGGTGACTGACAGAACGCTGTAACGTTGTCACACGTACAATGCATAATTCTGTCTGTCTGCCTTGAGGCCTGATGCCTACACAAGTGTGACATTTAGCTTCGTTGGAGACTGCACTCTCACAATGCTTTCTTGCATTTCGGCCACTTACTCAGGCCCTCTAAATGTCCTGGGGTGTTAGATGAACCCTTTTTTTTCTCGATTCACAGAACACAGTGGTGCAATAGAGTATCAAGGGCACTCATTCTACCGTGGCGTTCTTGGGTTGAGGCTGCAACACCGAGTCCGACGTACAGTAAACAAGCCAAATTTATTTCTTGAGCCTCCTACTACTAAGACTCGTATTTTAAACTCATACACTTCTTACTCGCTGGTTCTTTAAGTCTTACACAGTTGTAGGGTATCTCGTAGGTACGCAGTATACGTTTAGTGGCAGCAAGCCAACGATGAAAGAGAGAAATGGAAGAAATTACATGTCAGTCGTGCGTTACTTTCCGCCTCTCTTCTTCCTCTTCGTCTTCCTCTTCTTCTTCCTCTTCTTCTTCTGTCAAATGCCACACTGTTGTTTTCTTTATGAGAAGTTCTTCCTTCTCCTGCCTTGTCTCTGTTGCTTTTGTGTCAGGATGGTCTCCTCGATCCACTCCTCGTAGGCGGCCACGCTGGTGTAGACGCCGGGAATGTTCCTGCGGCCGCACCCGATGCCGAAGCTGACGATGCCGACCTGGTACCACTGGCCGTTCTTCTCGCAGACCAGCGGGCCGCCACCGTCGCCCTGCAAAACACAAAACAACATGGATGTGGTGATGCAGCTGGCTCGTGCGAGAGGCTGATCTGCATGTGAGGCAAGACAAGAGACACGGTACGGGCTTTTTTTTTACTCGTTTGTGAATTATTGCCAGAGATAAATCCTTGTTGCAAAACCGCTTCTCGGGCCTCTGTGGCGTGGCAAAAAAAAGGCCTGGGAGGAAGGCATTAGGCATGGCGGAAGCTCGAAATGACAATGCGGTGCTTCGGTCAGCGGCAATCGCTGACTTTTAGCCAGGAAAACTGTTTGATCTCCAAAATACAAGACCAATGCTGCGTTGTCACTTGTACGTGCATGCACGCACGTGCTGTGCATCAACGATGTGAAGAAAAGAGTGCTGGGATCTCTGGATGGCAACTCTGTCACTCGTTAACGTCGTCCGCACCTCCTCATTCACTGTCTGTTTCCTCTGGAAGTTCACCCGATGCATCAGGATGTCACTTCTCCTCGATAGCTTGCTGGCACCATAAAGTACGTGCAGGCTGCATCGCATCTCATGTCTCAGGACTACAAGTCAGTCCTACCATCCAGCATTCCAAAAGCATTTTTGACTAATTTGAAGTTGCTCAATGAACGACTTGGGATAACAACAAAAGCCTTCTTTTTTTGAGGAATTGGTAACGGGTTCCAAAAGCTCCTCATACTCTATTGCTTCCATGCACGCTACTATTTCCAGGAGAATCTGAACGGAGAATGGCACTAACAAGTGCAGTGCTGACTGATCCTGATCAGATGCTCTGCACGATAAAGGCAGAAGATCTTTGTTTGCGTAGAAATAGGATTTGAAGGCCGACGTCAACTTCTGGACCCATTGTACAGCAAAAGTGTGAAGACCTTGGCCAAGATCCTGTCCGCCAACAATTTGGGTTTGTCGCGCCGAAAATTGGGCAGCAACCATTGTGTTCAAGTCTCCCCAGAGCCATTTGAATAATTCAATGTAGCAGTCTGAATCAGCTTGTACTTAAGAAAACCACTTAACTGATAGGGCAGAAGAGAAGACAGTCCTTAAATAGCTCGCCTGATAAATGCAACAGTTTAGATACAGTTATGTGAGTGCACACAGAAGTTGCTGTTCCATAATGGAGCAGCTCAGTTCTCGCCACAAATTAAACCGCCAAGATTGTTCGTCGCCGTAATTTCAACCTCGCCCCTCAGGGACGTGTCACAGAAGGCCTACGTGCACTCACACACCGACAGTCCAAGACTCCAGCTGGACTCGTGTCAGAGCTGAGCTTCAAAGCACACAGATCATTTTCATATTTAAAGAGTCACCAATGGAATGCAGCTAAATGGGCGCCCTTTGAGGAGAGGCAGGGAGGCGAGAATTCCCTCGGAGGGAGGGAATTCCCCAGGGAAAGGCAGAAGTATAAGACATTGGCGTAACTCTTCATCTCTACCCAAGAGCAACTTGAGTAGGCCACAGCAAAAGGGAGCTATGGCATAGTCAGGAACGGACTAACCACGCTCTGGTTCCTGGTAATAATGATGAAGTATTTCGCGTTCTCGCTCCTGACGCCCTTGAGGCTGCTGACGGAAAAAAAAGACCCCAAAATTCGCTGTTTTTAAAAGATAGGGCGACGACGGTGTCGGCATTACTTACTTGTAAATGTACTAAAAAGAAAGAAAAAGAGTTGAAAATTAAGCTGAGTGGAGTCATAACTTACAGACGCACCTCATCGCGTACTAGCTGTGGCACACTGAGCTAAAATGGTCGAAATACCTTTCTGGAATGCCGCATATAGCTGATTTACGTACACCTCCGGCAGACCACGACTCGAACGCATGCGCAATCGCTGTTACATAAATAAGCCAAATAGTGACACTTACATCGCAGGCATCCCTGCCCTCGGCGCCCGCGCACACTGCTGTGTCCGGCAGGTGGTAGGCCGGCCCGAACTGCGTCTGCAGGGCGCCGTTGCACTTCTCGTGGCTCCACAGCGGCACGTTGATCTCCTTCAGCACCAGAGAGTGCTCGGAAACTGGAGGTGCGAGACATTAAACACAAAGGAAAGTCATTCCCAATGTGGTGAGGCAAATCACCGCTGAATATACGTACGTGTACTTTACTCTTATGCCAGCACTGGGAAGAGAAATATAGGGCACGCGGGAAACCCTTGCGCATATCTTTTAACAGGGGGAGCTGGATGAAGTCGTACGTGGGGACCAGTGCAACGTTGACCTTCAGTTACTAAATGAAAATTGGAGCTCAGGTACTTCCCCATCGTCATACCAAGAAAATGCTCAAGATCATAACGTAGGTGACCGCCATGGCCTTGAACAGGTTGACTGACCAAGTCTTGCAAACACAGGACTTCAGGGTGTCGTGTTAGATCAGGGTGATGCAAAACACGGCCAAAATGATGTAGCAAATAGGAAATAACCCAAATGTCAAGACGCAGAAGGCGAAAATTTTCCGGGGGGAGGACGAAACGAGCGTTATAATTCTTTGTGGGAGCTCGAGCATGTCGGTGCTGTGGCTTTGTTTCTTGCCTCGCCAGAAATAGTTTCCTTGGAACTTTTGAAGCAAGAATCACCCGGTCACTAGTGGCAAATCACTTGATGTCAAATGTTTAAGGTTATGTTTACCTCTGAGAATATGCACAAGTGTTTCTCCCGCACCTGGTATAGAACATAACTGTACGCGTAAGCGCGTAAAAGCAGAGGTACGTAAAGCTTCTTGTTGAATAGAGGACGCTTTTAAGGTGACAAAAGCTCCTAATGCAGCTTCGTACTTCCCGAAAAGATAGTAGAAAGTAGTTTACCACCCCAAGTGAGAAGGAGAGTGGACCTGAATCCAACGTACCTTCAGTCCTTCTGCCCCATCCTGTGACGTAGCACTTATGGTCGTGATCGATGCCGTCGCCGCTGAGACTATGCACTCTGCCCGGCCGTCGGTGGCCGCCTTGTTTGGGCTCGACGTGGGTGAAGTCCCCCGGTTTAGGCATGCACACCACGTCGATGTTCTGTGCGAAAGAGGGAGAGAAACACTCTTTTGCTGAAACGCCACGGAGCCGGCGGCTTTCAGAAGTACAAAAGACAACAGATTTATCACGGCAAAGAAAGCTCAGACGATTATTTCCCCTTTGTGGCAAGAACACATTGCAACACAGATGCTGGCGAGGGGAAAGAAGCGAACTCTGAGGACCAAGCAGCTCGGAGAAAAGCGATACTTTCTTGCTCTACACATTGTTTCAAAGCTTTCGGCTCGTCATAAAGTAGGACACAAGGCTGAAAGAACAGACGAGTCAATTGCTGAATAAACATGGGGTATTTCGGTGACGGATCAGATGCCACCAGCTGCAGCCTGACAATAATGTACCCAGACTCACAGCCCGGCAGAGCCATCTATTGGATCCCTGGCCAGCAGCTGAGAGGCAGAATGACAGATCTGCTCTGCGTATTAGCAGAGACAAAAAATCATCGGTTATTAAATATAGAATCTTGTATTTTACACAGATCTGACCACTCAGCGTCAAACATCACTACTTAAGCTGTTACTGTATTTTGCTTCGCTGCTGCTGGTCAGGTATCCAATTGCTTTGCATGGATGAATGTCTGAGTATACTCTTAAGTGTGTACCCCATGAGAGAAGTCAGTGACAACTCGACAATGACTGTCCTCTGTCACCTATTTTTGTTTTTTGCTCTTCAACATGACAGTGACTGCGATGAGAAGGGCATCAGAGAGCTCAACAAAGCAGTCCTGACCAGGCGTAATGTGGGGTCTTGCTTCCCCGCCTCCTCCCCCTCCAGCTGAAAGCCAGGCTTTCAGGCCCAAGCAACATTGTTGTTTAGAGGGTCCATTGATTCTGGTGTACCTGTTGACGATCACAAAGTGGTGCCTGTTGACCATCTTAGAGACGTGGTGCAAAAAGTTGAAAAGTAACACCTCCCGAGGCATTTGGAACAAAAAAAGTCTCATAAGGTCAGGCCTGTTCTTTCCCCACACTTTTAGCAGAGAAATACCGTTGCCTGGGCAGGCATGAGCACACTCCTGTGCTTTTTGTACAGCACGGCAATCTCACCAAAGTGCGTACGCATGTAGGTTACATCAGTGTTGCTGCTGCTTTACGTGCAGTAGTTGAGCCTCATTTCATCAAAAGTTGTACGTAGGATAACTCGAGCATGATTGGTGTAGCTCAAGGAGCAAGGGTGAGAGCATGAATAGGGGGGGGGAACTGTCGTGGTACAAGGTCTGCACATTCTGATGCCTCATCATCAACTACGGCACACCCTCCATGCTATTGTCTTGCCTGTTTTCTCTTGGCAGGACTCTGAAGCTTGAGTAGGGCTATGTCGTGGACAAGGGTGGAGTTGTTGAAACCGGGATGAATGACGATGTCGGTGATGTTGAACTCTTCATGCCGTAGAGGTTCGGCGGTCGTGCTCACGTCGTACTCGCCTAGACGGACCTTCAGGATCTCGCTGATGGTGCTGACGAACGGGAGGCTGGCGAGGTCACATGATATTAGTACTGACTGAGCATAGACAAGCCGTGTGCGTACGTGCAGCGTGGTCATTCACGTAGGCACGGAAAGAACGTACGTAAGTACGTACTTGTACATACTATGAGGTACTTACTAATCGTCGACGCAGTGCGCTGCTGTCAAAATCCATGACTCGTCCAGCAACGTGGAGCCGCATACGTACAGATCCTGAGGCTTCTCAAGAATAGCGGCCTACATGAAGATGTCCTTTGTAAGTTACGCACGTCTATCCATAGGACTCATGTTATATGTCCTCATACTTACGTGCCAAGGCCATTCAGCCATGTCTGCCTCGCCCTCTTGCCCAGAGTCGAATCCCTTCTTCCCACATCTCGACCTTGTCGGCGTGGGCAGGATGCCCACGGGCTCTGCGTTCCTGGGCACGAAGCAGCACACGTCGCTGTCGCCGATGCCGCAGTAGCTGTACGGAGCGCCACCACTGCAACATATTTGAGCTTTTTTTTGTCGGCCCTCAGATAGGTGAAGAAGATTTGTCGTCGACTCGTCAGCGTACCTGGTCACGCAGTTCCAGTACTCCATGCATCCGCACTCAAACTTGTGGTGCCCGCCGCCCACCAGGTTGTGGTTGCTGTTGAGGATGTCCTGCGAGAGGACATGGTCGAAGGACGCCAGCAGCAGCAACAGCACCAGCATGGCTGGAAAAGAGCGCTGCCCAAGGCTATCCAGCATCGCGAGTCCACTGAAACATCTATGAGGGACAGGATTTCAGCATTTTTTGAACCGTCACTGACCGTCACTATTTACAGCCTACCTGTGTCGCTTTATATCAATGCCGTCGAGCAATACATGACCTGGACTGATTGTAGGAAGGTCGTCGGTGGGAAGAACCCACCTGCAAGGAAAAAGAAAAGGGCAGGTTTGAGATCAGGACACAGAAGTTGGCATTTGCATTACAGATTTACCATTGTCATTTCGTCAGCATTGCAGTTGCATAACTTAATAGAACTCATTGACGATACCAAACTTTCTCTGCTGATGGTTTTCATAAGCTGTTGACAGCAAGCTGCAAAGTTACCAAAGGTGCATCTCTGCAATTTCTCTGCGATCCACGACAACCTCGATTATTCACCAGGTCTTGTAATAGATTACTCTTCATCATTGCACAACGCGTAGAAATGGGTTGTGCTTAATGACCGCTTAATGACCACTCAAGTCCAACGTGTGATGGATCATTGTTCGTACATTATGCAGTCATCTCCACGCGCATGGCGGCGCCCATATGCTACACTCGTACTACGAATGCAAGTGACTTAATACCCACCCGGACCTCCGCCTAACATAACCTGTAGTGATGACTGCTGCAAGTGTGCTTTTTTCTATTCAATTCTCAGTCAGGCGGAATGCATGATTGATTGCCAAATGGCCACTTCGAGTACTGTCCTTGGCTGTTATCAGTCATCTTAAAGTGACAAAAAATTGTTTGTCATTTCCTTATCCTCATTAACAAAAACGTGTTCATTTGGGTGGAACAACCTAAGTTGGGCCAAAACATATATTCAGAGTGAGCCAGTCGTGCGTGTCTTCTTCTGTCTCAGCACAGACTAGACTTCTAATTATAGGTTCCATGTGCCAAAAATACATTGGTGAACTGACCACTGAGACATGATGTATTGCGCCACGCATCAGAGAGACGTCACGGCATCCGTACGTGCACTCCGAGCAGCGGAGACACGCTATGCTGTCCCAGGACTGCATTCGCGTTAGCGTCTGATCTCACCCAACAACTCATAGGATTAAGCTTTACCCAACGTCACTAAAGTGGTGGTGGGTTGTTTTTTCTTTTTAAAAAAAGGGTTCCCGTGTAAGGTGAGAGTCTGATCAGTCTATCACGTTCTGGTCGATACGTAATGAAAATTTTTAGTTGGAGCCAACCATATGATTGTGATTGAACACCTGAGAGTGGAACAGTTAGCCGACAAGGTTGAAGCAAAAAATGTGCAACATAAAAAGCAATGAGAAGCTGACCAGACCTTTTTTGGCAAAACACAAGTGATTTCGTTCTCATCTTCACCGCAGTGAAACGAACAAAGATCCTTTACTGTACTGCACGAAGAAGTCCAGGCCTTTTATGTACATGGCAGATGTCTTTTTTTTTTCTTTACCTTAACTGTGTTAGCTAATTGCGCTGCTCTCAGGAGATCAATCACTTCATGGTCGACTCCAAGTAAGAGTGTCCGACCAGGTTGTCCCAACACCTAAAAAGCCTGGCAGATTTTCTAACAGAGCTTCTTTCGACAATGTTCGTGAACATCCTCTCCTGCTACATTACAGAACTCTGAGTGAGACTTTTGTGAAGTGACTTCTCCGCTCACCCTGTATCATAATGTTCGCTGGAGGGTGTCGTGTTAAGCGAAATAGCGCGCCATGGCGAAAAACGCTGACGCAACGCACATCCTACCTACCTCATACGCTTAAAGCCCTGCAGTTTGTACGTAGATTTCATATTTCATGGAGCAGGATAAAAGTCAATTGAGTGCTTGGCACGAGCCAATGTGGCCCGCAAAATAGTACTGTAATATGTTTGTAATGTGTCGAGGTAAAACAAATCTATTCTTACACTTGCAAAATATCCTAGTTGAGACAAATCGTGCGTCCCCGAGTACTGACATCTACATGTAGTTAGCATATACGACATTTATCAGTGGGTACATCCCGTAGCGGTACGTACAGCAGCAGTAGTTAAATACACATATTATTAGTATTTAGCACTCAATGCCCATCTCCCACTCTGGAAACTCCATGAGGTCGGACTCCACGCGACGTCCCGTGCTCACGTTCGGCCAGAAGACGCTCTTGAGCCAGCGGAACAGTCTCGCGTAGCACGGGAGCGTCGCATCGTGCCAGGCCCGTCTGGCCAGCCGCGCGGCTTCCCTCTCCGCTTTGGCAGCCTCCAGCTGCAAGCGGGCGACGTTCAGTTCGCAGAAGGCCTCGCGCAGAAGGCGTCGAGACTTGATACAACTGCGGCGCGCCTCGGCCGTGACCATCTGGGTCAGCTCAAGCACAGGCTTGTCTACCTCCTTCTTCTCGTCGTCGGACAGCGAGTCCTCCGGTTCCTCCGGATCAATATGGTACTTGATCTCGAAGCACCTGCGCCTCATGCGTCCTTCGAGAACGCGGCGTCGATCACGCCGCCGCTCTTCGCGCGACTCCAGGATGACGGCATACAGTCTGGCGAGGGCGCTAGCCTTGTCCTCCATAAGCTGGGCCTCGCGCATTGACAGGAAGCACTGCAGATCCTCGTCCCCGTTGTCATCCATGGCATAAGTTCTTGGCTCGAATGGACTCCTGAGATGAGGAGGCAGCGGCTGTGGAAGATACGCGGATAAGTCTATGTCTTGGGGTTCCACTTCCTCGACGGGTGCCGAGCCTCTTTCCGCCTTCACAGCCGTCATTTCCACCGCGGAGGACGCCGCGTCGGTGAGACCATAATCGCGCAAGCTGGCATTCCTGTCACGCGCCGTCTGTTCAGCCGCCAGGACGTAGGGTCCGGAATCAGTGGACTCTTCCTCTCCGTAGTACAGTTCGGCCAGCTTCAAGAGGTCGGGCACCTCCTCGCTGGCATTTTCTGTCGAAGTCACTCTCTTCTTGTCAATGTCTCTGGCACCCAAGAACGACTCTCTCGCCTTGTAGGCTGGGCGGCCGCTGCAGACGTGATCATCACCTTCCCTCTTCTCCTTTTCTTGGCGGGCGAGCATCCGACGAGAGATGAGGCTGTAGTGGCTGTCGCTTTGACTGGAAGTCGTACTAGCAGGAGACTCCTTTGTCTCATCCTGTGACAGTCCTGCTGTCTTGGTTTTCCACCTCCTCTGCTTGGGCACCGCACCTGTGACGAGGCCAACTTTATCAGCATCCTTTTCCAACACTTCCCAGGACGTTTTGCCAGCGCCACCGGTAGCAGCGGTTCTATCGTCGTTCTGGCTTGATAATAACTTCTCGGACAGGGTGTCTCCTTTGTCTCCTCGTGACTTCTTCTTTGTCGTCACACTTGTTCCGGGATCCGGGATGACTTCTATGTCGTCTTCCTCCTCGTCCAGGACTTCAAAGTCGGACTCTTCTGAGATCTTCTTGACTTCTCTGTTGCTCCCGGCCATAATGCAAAATCGACTCTTTGCCCTCCTCGGGCTCGCTCCTTTCCTTATGAGAAAGGAAACCCACTGTACGTACGTACCAAGGGGCAAGACTGCCAGAGCAACTGGAAAAACTGACTGACTCCTCAGGACTGCGTTTGGGGCAGGGAACAATGAAGAAGAAGCGTGGGGCGGAGGAGGTGGAGCTGACCGGCGGCGCGCTGGCCGCAAACTGGGCTGGCCAGCCCGGTGGGGACACAGCAGAGAAGGAGCTGTTGCTCACTCGGCTGGACACAGTTTGACTGCACAGGTTTTTTCTCTACGATCAAAACCGGACAAGAATTTCGAACCCCTCCGTAGTGCGATCAGGAAATCCCTTATCAGAGCTGTTATGTTGTGCAAAATTGCAGACTATTAGGCAAGGCCTGACTTCATTTTTCTGCGCCAAGATGCAGGATGTCTCTTAGAAGAGGAAATGAAAATCTCATCCAGCTTGTGGAGAAGTACAAGGATCTTTTGATCGTTCATACCTGACATCCCTTGAAGTAGGGGGAGGGAGGGGAAGATGAACAAAGCTCTGTCCTCCTGAAAGGTTCGGTGCAATTTGCTGGCCAAATGTCCAATTCAGTATGCAGAGGACTGAACCCACGCTACAGCTCGGAACAGTCCACAGAGCAGGAAGAGAGCAACGGACACACAGAAGAGAGAATTCATTGCAGTCAGACCCACCTGTGATGACCTTTTTTTACGGAAAAAAAAATTCTTGGCGGGAGACAAAAATTGCTGTCCGAGTCCCTATGGAAATGCAGCTGACATCCATACGTTGTCCTGCATTGATTGAGGAGGCCAGCTCTGACCAGGAGCTGCCACTTCTGTGGAAGTCCTTCGAAGGAGTCTTATTTGCAGTAATGCACGACTAATGTACTATGGCGGAGCCGCAGCCAAATAGCCAGCTAGTGGCTTGGAGTAGCGAGGGGGGAAGAAGCTTGTTATTTGTGCCAAGTGCACGAGGAAAACCGCACCAGATGCATTTTTCGCGCGCAATGTGACGCAATGACACAATAATGGCGATCATACACAGCTGTAGTGTGCGCTGTGCGTGTTTGCATCGACGCCCCGCGCTGTGCCGATCCCAACGACCCCAAAATTGGGTTCAATTGGCATAAGGGCTTCCTGCCGTAAGGTTGTGGGAGTGAAGGGAGCGAAGACTTTCTTTCCTCAGGCGAAAAATAACTGCGTCGCTCGCCTGGCGTGCATAAGGTTGTCAGACATAGAAGAAGCTTAGAACTTTTTTTTCCGCCTGCGAATGCTGAGAGCGAAATTGCAGGAAGCCTCATTTACAATGCCATGATAGGATTTTTAACCCTTTGAGTGAGTGCACGTGGTTGTGTGTGCGCGCCCGCGCCTGATCTTCAATGTGTGCTTGCGCAGCATTTCCAGGTAAGTGGTAGAACTGCAAAGACGACGAAAAGAGCAAAAGAATCTGCGCCCTCTGTTCGAAATGTCTTCTGCATACACGGGTTTGGATGCATATTTCGAGAGTTCTACATCGTTCGCTGAGCTCGGTTGGACAGGTCTTTTGGGGCTTCATGCCTGCCTTTTTGTGCTGTACTGGGCTTTCAAAGCTCAACAGCACTGGGAATGACGTCTAAAAACTTTGCCGGACTTGGCAATTTCTCACTTCCCTCAACTGCCCATGAGAGTCCCCTGCCCGAACAACCGTGCCCTCCCTCGCGCTCATTTTGGACGATGGGCGCCACCCAATCATGCTGCGCCGGCAACGACGACCTTGCCACTGGCGAATCATGGGTGCATTCGAGCAGGAAAAATCGCCCACCCCAAATTGCCTCTAAAATATTGCTTGGATACAAGCGAGAGAGGCCGCAGCAGGCGCGGTTGCTGCAGGTGGTGGCGAGTGCATCGTACGTGGTGTGCAATGTAGTTATCCACAGACACATGGGACGTCCGTACTACTGACGACGACGACGACGACGACGACGACGACGACGACGACGACGACGACGACGACGACGACGACTGCGTGGTACGTCCTGGTAATCCTTGAAACTTGACCGTGCATTCTCATAATGTAACCTCGTCGGTGAACTGAATATGGCACAGTTGGTTGGTACAGGAAGTACAATCACCCACACACCTGCGTGAGTTCACTGCCTACATGCATGAATGACCCTTTCTCTTACAGTACATGACGCAGTTAAGTAACAGTTACTTACTGACATTGTGAGGTGAGACAGCTGAACTTAATGCGACATTACGAATGCCAATCGAGGGTTCAGCGCCGCATTCATCACATGCACACTCTCATGGCGTGTCGGGACAGCGCCATGACGGCAGAGGTTTTACGGTACGAAGAAGAAGAAAACATACTTGGTGCGGACGACTCACGCGAGCATCATCGTGAGTCTCTGGCAAGGTCGAAAAACACGAAAACAGCCATTAAAGAGCGCCTGTTGACAGATGCGGGCTGCAATTTTAACTTTGGCACATGGGTAAGGTAGGCAAAACGCTCGTTCAGGGGGACTCTGAGCCATAACTCACTTACTACTTCACGTAGGATAACAAATTTTCTTGAGCGACTTTGCAGAATATCTTGGCACGACATCATTCAAAATGGCCTCCACTGGCTTTAAGCACAAGATGACATTATGAACTCCTCGGGGAGGTCATCCAGTGCCATGGTGATGGATGTCCGCAACTCCTCCGTCTGCCTGTGGGGGATCGGGCGAGCCTCTCAGTTTGCAGTCGGAAGGATTATGGGGAGGCGCAGTTTGGATGGCCAAAAGTGTTCAAAATTCTCCTCCTGCAGCGAAGATTGGCTTGTAGGAGCAGGGGCACTACTGCCCTACTGACACAGGCAGGTGGGCAGCGTAGTTTGACCAGATCCAGGGGCCAACAACCTTTTTGAGCACTTTGAGGATCCTTCCCTGTGTTGATGGCACAAATGGATGGGCATCTTTTGCTCGTCACTGGCCACCACTCCCAAGGCCGTGACTCCCTGTGTATGTGCGTGCGCGCGCGATAGGACCAAACCACAGGTACATCCTTGGGCTACACCCAGCAGTCACAGTGCCAATCCAATTGTAGGCCAGGTCCACTGTGAGGAGGAAATTCTTCACAGTGATCTTTGTGTTTCAGCCAGAGAAAAGTGTCCTTGAGCATTCTTAATGGACATATTTTGGCTTCTGAGTGAGGACAGACTCTGGATGCCATTCCAAGCTGACTGAGAGCATTCCTTATACTTCCCTCTTTCATGTCCTTGGCCATCTGAAGCATCGAGGTAAGAGATCCTTGAAGGGCACTTTTGATCTCATCCAGGTTGTCCAGAATCAACTCCTTGTTCATACGAAGAGGGTCCCTTTGCTTGCTGGTTCAGCCTTTTCTCCACATTGCCAACAACGGTCCTCAGCACCGTGTTCAGGGAGAGAACAAACTTGACCTCCTTTGACCCGCCTGCTTCGTGTCTGTCACTGGCCTCATCTCTTCAAACAAACCACCAGCAGAAAGCAGAAAGCATCGACTCTCAACCGAGATCTTTCACTGTGTTCCCACTACCAACGTTTAAAGTTGGACTGAAATTAGCTTTTTTGCGCCATCTCCATGATTTCTCGACACAATCTCAAAAAACAGGATTTGAAAACGTCTCCTCAAGGCAATCAAAATGTGAATGAAGGTTTGTATTTTGTTAAACTATCATAACTTCATGTTACCCCCAGGGACACTTCCACTGCTTTAGGAACTACGCGTACAGTGGCTGGCGCAGAGCGTAGATCGTACTACGATAAGAAAAACATTGCAAAAGTCGACTTCGCCTATTCATTCTCAGTCTGCTACCTCTTTATCAATTGAGGAACGAGGTGATACTGGCGGCATTTGTGTCCCAGGGTGCCAGACATCAAGCATGACTTTTTGCTGGATTTATTGCCAGGTGAAAGTTCTGCAATCCTATGGATCTTAAGCGAAAACGCCGAGCACATGTATTATCTGTCCCGTCTTGACACTGGAGTCACTGAGCGGTCTCGTGTTTCCCAAGTCCCCAGTGATGCCGATTTTCACGGTGCCGTTTTGATTAAACTCTTCTGATCTACGTAGTGAGAGCTTCTTCTTCCACTTCGACGTCATCATTGAATCTGCGGGACTTGGGCCACGCACCAGATCTGGACTTGGGCCACGCACCAAATCTGGACTTGGGCCACGCACCAGATCTGGACTTGGGCCACGCACCAGATCTGGACTTGGGCCACGCACCAGATCTGGACTTGGGCCACGCACCAGATCTGGACTTGGGCCATGCACCAGATCTGGACTTGGGCCATGCACCAGATCTCGCCCACTCAACCTGGGCGGCGTCCACGCTTTCCGAGTCCGGATCACTCCGAGCGCTGTTGCTGTCGCTCTTCGTCCTTTAACTGCTGTTCTCGGCGCACAACCTGGTGCCGAGAGAACCTGGTGCCAACCCGGGGGTTGCAGCCGGCTTCTCCTGTCAACCTCAAAACAGTCTTCACTTCTCATTCATTATTGTGCAGCTTTCCCAAAGGACGTCCCGACCGCCTCACGGACCGCGTTGGCCTACAACTCCAACGCCGCGCACACACTTATCAGCATCCCCACGTGGAAAATACACTTTCCCGCCTAACGCAGCGCGCGTCAGATAGGTGGGCCTATCGGAAAAGAATGAATGAGTGTCCATTGCTGTTTTCTGCAGGCGTCGCGTACTCATCTCGCGATTTCACCACATCTACGCATGCATGCATTAAGGGGAACCCATTGACCCGAACTTAACGGAGAGATAAAGAATGAGGCAGACACCTGAACGTCGGCCATTTTCCCCCACACTCCTCTAGAGGGAAGCACGGGCAAAGTGGGAAGGGACCTGAGCAGTCTGAATGTCAAGGGACAGACTGAGCAGTGACGTCGAGACCTCGCAAAAAATTCGCAACGTTCGGTGGTGGAGCCAAAATTTTGCGGACGGAACACGTGGGCGTCTCAGAGTGCGCAAAAATCAGTCGGCAAAATCACTGCCTGTTTACATGTATTTCACGGTTGAGATGCAGACAAGGGATCATTCCAGACAGGCGAGCGAGCAGGCGGCCTCATCCCTACTTCCTGAATATTCATTTCGCCAGCTTATCTTTTCTTCCTACCTGTGACTGTGCCACACGATTATGCTTTTGTGAACACCCGATTTGAGGACCTGACATTGCCAATTATTCGGTCCTTGGTTCCCATTGTAGGAGGCGACGAAATGAGGCTTCAGTTATTGTTCTTGTCAAGAATTTCCAAGGATAGGAGCGTTACCAGCAGACTCCTAACACCCTTGGAATCGATGAAAAGGCCAAGTTGCACATTCATGCCATGAGTGTTTGCAATTATCCCCCTAAAAAGATCCCGCCAAGTAAATAGCAGAGTCGGTTGGACGAATAACAACTTTGCCCTTGCGTTACATAACACGTTACGAGAGAGCCAGGTAAGGTCAGGTTAAAGTTAGGAGATAGAAGAACAAAGAACAGGTAATAGCGCACTCTTGGCCAAGAAATGAATGGGTTTGTGAGTGAGTGGGTGCGTTCATGGCATGAGAGTCTCTTTCCACGATGTCGTCAAAGGCTTGATACGAGTGTCACGCAAGAGTCCCAAACTTTGGCGCTCCACAGGGGGATAAAATCCAGACGCACCATTGATTGATGGTAAATTTGCACCCCACCAATGCTTGCCAGGACTTCTACAGAGTCAGTCTGTCCGCAGAAAACGTGTCCACGACCACCTGCAGTTGTCGGAGGCACAGGAAAGGAGTCATGTCTGTCTGAGTGCGGTATCTCAGGGATCGATAGCAGTTCACAGACACGGAAAAAAACCTGCCTCTGGAGTCTCATGGAGCACAGTGACTCGAACTGCTACGACATTCGTACCTTCATTATAAGCAGGGGGGAGGGAGACAGAAATTTGACCTTGAGCTAAGTTTCCACAGAGGAGGAGAGGAGGAGCTCTAAACCTACAGCACTCTGGGTTCCAAGTTGAGGCTATTTCTGCAGTCATTATTTACTTTTTCATTTCTGTTGCTGGGCAGGCAGGAAGGCTCTGCAGAGGTGCTCCTAGCATCTCAGTGTCAACATTGGATTGTGGCCACTCAGACGACGACGTAGGCCTGAACTCTTGCCCTTCCACGATCATGCTTATGCACGCATATTGTACAGCAATAACGGTAACTCAAAAAAATGGTAGTGGCCATCTCTGCCCGAGACGTGCGCATCATGTGCACGCAGTTCACGTTTGCGGTTAAGTTTCCTTACCACAGTGGCACTGGTATCTTCCTCCACGCACTGCAAAGGCTACTCCAAACACACGGGAAAGTGAGCTAGTGGGGCTTGGTGGTGATTTCAACGCTGCACTCGCGCCAGAGGGAACTGATTAAGGCCTCCTCCTTTGGTACAATGATCACTTTTTTGCTCCCGTCAATTGCTCAATCCTCGTGGAACTGAGCTGCCTCCATCGTCGGGTTCTTCGTTTTGCTGCTTATGCCGTGGCGACGACGACGACGGCGGCGGCGGTGGCGGCGGCGGCGACGGCGGCGGCGACGGCGACCACGGCGGCGACGACGCAGAGGATGCGCGCGCGCAAGGATAGCAGCAAATACGAACACTAAGTGGGATCAGGCGTGCGCCCGAGCGGCCGGCGGCCCTTTCTTGGGGCCTCTGAACATTATTCATTGGATGATGATTCCCTTGAGGTCTGCCCACCAAAACAGGCCTTAGCTGGCGGAGGAGCCGAAGAGATTGCGGGCCCATGTGGCACGCAGGCACACTATGCGTAGGGCAGCCGCCACAGCCGCCACAGCCGCCGCAGCCGCCGCAGCCGCCGCAACCGCCGCTGAAATTAAAAACGTCAAGAAAAACTTTTTTATATTCTCCGGACTGTCGATAGAAGCAGGCGACAACTTGTGGACTTCTGCCAGTTTGTCGATCGAATCGATCTATCACCTGACTGGGACTGAGCACAAAAGCCACGTACGTCACTGTCTTGGGACTGACTCAGGTTCAGTAACGTAGGTACACAGGTGGTGAATGTATAAAAAAGGTTATTTTTCTTTGCCAACCACTCTCGAGTATAAGGACGACCAACTTCTCCACCTTTGTTAACGGGGTTGCGGTCCTGGTGGCTTTTGCAGCGTGCAACGCCAGCGTGAGGAGATAGATGTAGGTCAAATTAGAACTTTTTGAAGGAGAGCAAGACTTGGAAAAATCGGCAAATGCACTTCTAATCGTGACAGCTACGTACGACTCTTATGCTAAACTGCTACGTACTATTCGAGCATTACTTAAGGTTGGTTTGGGCAGTGGCCGACCAAGGAATGCAAGGACGATCAGCACACGCGATAAAAAAGCAAAAAAAAAACCCCTCGAGACGCTCATGCGTGCATATCACAGCATTGCCTGCAGGGCTGAGAGTGTCTCTTTTTCCTTCTCTCTGAAGAGTTTGACAGATTCACTTGTTCAAGCGGGTCCTCAGCAATGGTAAAAATCCAAATAGCGCCAGCCAAGGACGGACAATCAAATTTGGCCACAATCGGGTGCAGAATGACCATGGACGAGCCTTGTTTTTATGCTCTGGCTTTTCATTTGTCAAAAAGTCACCATTAAATGGGCGTGTGGACGTGATGCATTTTTGCTTGCATTTTCTCAATAACACAACTGACATTTTGGCTATCAGAGTCGTCGTCGTCGTCGGAAGCCTCTGTCCAAAAAAAGGGCCACCTCTGCTACGTACGCATTCCTGGTGTGCGTACGCACTGCGTCACGAAGTTAATCATGCCACTTGGCAGCAGTGGCAGCAGCGGCAGCAGCAGCTCAGTGATCACGCTCGTCACTGTTATCCTTAAGGATATCCACAGTCTCTGCACAAGTTTCTCCACTGATTTCTTTCCCCCCTTCCCCCCTCCCTCCCCCAGCCGCGGCGCACGCGTGCGTACGAGGAGCGGACGGAGCGGACGGAGCTGCTGTGCCGCTACCCCCTTTTCTTCCTTCTCTGTGAGGGTCATGGTCGAGGTTTCCTTTTCTCTTTCTCCTCTGTGTCCGGCGTAGTAGATTTCAAGCCACATTCCAATCTTTGTTGGCGACCTCCAATTACGGCTGCTGCTGCCGCTGCTGCCACTGCTGTCGCGGCGGCGGCGGCGGCCGCACCCGCCGCCGCACCCGCCGCCGCCACGTAAGCAAACTCGTATGGAGGAGACAGATTCTTCTCACCTCTTTTTTGTTTATTTGGAGGCTACAACAAAGCCTCTTCTTATCTGAGCTCGACGGACGCAAGCCTCCGTGGAGGATGTGCGTATTACGCAAGCTGCGTGAAGCGTTTCCATCCGCTAGTTGTGGAGGATTCAGGCCTGCAGCGTCGGCAGTCATCGATTAACAAGGTGTCGGTATAAGAGTTGATGCTAAGGCCAAATCACCCACTTTTGCTTTGACGACGGCAACAGCAGCAAAAACAAAACCACAAAAGAAGTGAACGAGAAAAACAGTGGCTTGAATGATTTGATAACAGCAATGATTAGAGAATGCATTCACGGACAAATCTGACGCGGCGAGATTTGCGTACACGCGCTACCGGGTGTTTCATGACAGTTTTTGCCATCGAGGGCTTTCAGTTGTGCGTTGCCACTGAGGGAGGCGTGCTCGATCGTCTCTGACGGCAACGCTTTGACACACGTTAAGAAAGTTTTCCTCTTTCCATACTCGAGATTGATGGTTGAAAGAAGTCCTATGAATTCTGAAACACCCGGTCCGTACTAACTACAGACCAGGTCAAAAGTGCTTGCTGCCCACTCCTTAAAGCGAATTGTGGGCCTTTAATATGTCACAAGATTAAGGGGGTCAAAGGAGTAGCGATTATAGTGCGGACTTTAATGGGCTGCATTCGTACCGATGGTTTTTTTTCAGTCATATTCAGATGCTCCCAGCTACATTTCAGATTGTCCCAACTAGAATAGGATACTTGTAGCTAAATTTCAGATGCTACTAGTCGATTTCGGATGCAACCAGCTTCAAGCAGGTCTGACAACCACAAAAAATTCTGAAAATTTTTGCTGTTCTCATTCTTGTTTGTAACAATAATTGCTTGTGGTATTTATTGTTCTTCTTTATATCGTTCCTTCTGTTACTGCATTGTCATTGGGAATGCTGAATTTTCTGCTAATACCTTTCTCTGCGTCTAAAATACTGAAATTGACTTGGAACTGGCTAAAATTTCAGATGGAAGCATTTGATTTTGACTTGGCCTGTCTGAAATTTAGGTGGAAGTGTCTGAAATTGACTTGGAATATCAGAAATTTAGCTGGAGGCGCCTGAGATCGACTTGGAGGTGTCTGAAAATGAGTGAAAAACTCGTGTCGTGGGACTGAACTCAGGGTGCGTATGCAAAGTAGGGAACGTTTTGTGCAACGACAAATGATGTCAAGAGCAACGTGGGGAGCACAGTCACAGACCTTTTATTGATCGGAAGACAGTGATCTATTTTGTGCTACTACACGTCCAATGTGAGCAGCCCAGTCGATCCTGATGACGTCACACCCATGAAAATTATCCGCTGTACAGGGTGCGAGTGAATTAACGTGAAATCATGGACGTCACACTTGAGCATTTGCACGCTGCCACAACAGTCAGAAGAACCCGTCCATTGGTTCACATCAATTTCTCTACAACCTGTATGTGCGTACAAGAGGTAGGAATGGCGCCCAGCTCGGCCAGGTTCAAGGTGGGGCCTCCTCCCCGGAGCTTTGACGCAGCTCCCTCCTACCTGCGAGTAAAACGGAGGATGTCAGCATGAAACTCAAGTAATGGATCAACTGTAATTGCTGCCACGGAAAGGAACAGCTCCCTAGCTGGCGTGGGACGAACGAGAAGGGACAAGGCGAGCTGGTGATGCCAGATTTCTGGGAGTGGCTCCTTCATTTACCTGCCTATGGAGGTATTTTTCTTTCTTTCCAATGGATGTTTTGTTCAGTGACAGCCGCCCCAGCTCTCAGGACTGCCAAGCTGCTTAGTATGCAAATACCATATCAAGGAAGTTTATCCCCCCCCCCCCCACACAACCCCCAGTTCTCCCCTGATTGACACCTGACCAACGGAGCAGAAATACGACGACAAGGGCGGGCGACACCGGCAGCAAGGAGAGACGCACAAAGGAATTCCAAAAACGTGCACACTTCTCGCTCTCGCTCTCTTCCGCCGAGGATGGCACTGACGCAAAAAAGCGTCTCCTCCGCGCTGGGCAGTTCTGGTAAATGCAAACACGGCGACTGCGCGTGGTCCTTCTCCTCCTTGGCGTCCGCGTGCATCAGGTGGGACGGGAAGGAAGGAACTCACGAGCAATTTGACGGAAGTGTCTGCAGATGAGCGAGGCATTAAGGAGGCTTGTTTGTCGTTACAAGAAGAAGAAAAACACCCTCTTGGGGTCCTGCTTGAACTGCGCCTCGTCGTGGGTGCGTCGAGTACGTGTAAACGACGACGCAGAAGCTGTGTTAGCAGTGGTGGCGCCAGTGAGGAAGGAGAAGGAATTACCTTGGGTTCTTATCAGGCAATGATGGATTTGTCAGCAGCTTTTCTTCCTCAAGATGGGCGCGCAGCAGGAAGAAAAGTTGTCGAGAAATCCGACGGAGGAAGTCCGTCTGCGTCATCCGGATGACGAAGGCAAGCTTGCTGGCTTCCTCCGGCCGCCAATATGATCATGATGAACCAGATATTTGCATTTCCTTCACCGCTTTGCAAAATATTTGCACACAGATGAGGGAGTAAAAGGCGGAAACGACTTTGCGACCACATTAGATCCACAGACTCACAAACGTTCTTTGCTTCGTGTGCCCCAAGTCGCACACCGCTAGCTGGAGGGACGCGCACCAAGTACACGTGCACCGCGTGCGTGGGGGGCGAGATACGTACGTAGAGAGAAAGGAAGGTTCTTTGTGTGTGCTTGACTTGTGCAGTGCTCGACTAAGAACGAAACAGATGGAGCTAAACACGCGCAGTCCAACTGAAACGCATACGTTGTCACACTAGGCACTGTCACACGTACACGGCTGCCACCGGCTAAGACCGCTTTGGTCTTAGCCACGGACCAGTTGCTGCAGCAGTCGCACCGCAATGCATGTTAATGACGGGCGCGTGTGAATGGGTGTTTTATACGCATTAAGTGTATGTACGGTACAGTGTGACTCAGGAAAAAAAGAACCGACCACCGTAATTGCCGGCAGGGTCGAATGGCGCCGCCGCCAGCGCCTTCGCCATAACTAACCTCTTTGCAGGGATGGTGGGCGGGTATTTTGAACAGTGAGACTTCTGGTTGTTGGATTTTTTTCTCCGACTCATTGTTCCAGGAGGAATAACTGTCATTTCTAATGTGCAGCGTTATAAATTAAACGCATTCCTGCTGAAAGTACACTTAAAGCTTCAATACTGTACAGTCCTTCCCGTAAGTAATTTCTAACAGCATGACACCACCGCATACGCTGTACTGAAACGTGTTGAAATGGAGAATTTTGATGCGAAACATGTAGACGTGATACTTGGGCACAATGTTGAGTACAGAAGTTCAATGCTGAGGCTGCCCATTTTGGTACTAGAGTGCTCAAAAGGAGGCTTACCTGGAGAGGGGTGCCAGTCCCTTAGAGGCCGGAAATTTGGCGTTTTGAGGGGGGAAAAGTTGATGAAATTGCCTGAAGTTCTTCTAGGGGAATCCCGTAAATTTTGCGCATACGGCCCCGGTTGAGTTTGCACGCTGGGAACAGAACTTTTGTTGGGAGGGCACGCGACTGCTGAAAGTCCGGCAGAAGCTGGAGTGAACGATGCAGGCCGAAGTCCGGCCAAAGCTCGACAGTGCGTTGCATTCTGAAGTCTGGTCAAGGATGGCGCTAACCATGCAGTCGTAGGAAATGTTGCAGGAGACAGTCCAACCGAGGTTGGGGCATCTGGAACGTTAGGAATAAACAATCGAGCTTCGTATGCAGCTGAAATGGGAACACAGGCCGAAGTCGGACTATACCAAGCACCAGGAGCAAACGTTGTAGCAGGTTGTCCGGTCAAAGCTGAACACTGCGCTGTAGCTGGAATGTAGGTCGCAGCTCCAACAAGTCTCGTGGCCGGCAGTCCGGCCCAACCTGGACACTGCGCTTCGACTGGGTGTCCGCCAAAAGTTGGACTTCCACCTCCCTGGCGAGGACCTAAAAGGGATACAGAAGACGCTTTTTTTTCTTTTTGTCTTTCCTGTAGCTGCTTTCCTACTATCCAGGGTTCGTGTGAGGACCTCTTGTATATGTGGTGATGTCTATCCTGTCACAGACTTAGTAGTTACACCCAGACCTCCAGCCTGGCAGCGCCCCCTATTGGATCCCTGAGAGGCAGCTTGGAGGCCGAATGACAGCTTGAGGGGAGGGAGGAGAAGGGGTGAGCAATAGGGATGCATTCAAGTAGTCTGTGGTAGAGATGAGCAGTCCTCCGTCATTGACGGTGGAATATCCTAAAGTACCTGGATTTGAAAACTCAGACCCCCAACATCAC
>JAAUXU010050915.1_pt1 | contig 74091 bp, 73 predicted proteins | sample 7278151 | NCBI WGS metagenome assembly JAAUXU01 (sample SAMN14350113, study PRJNA611818) | marine sediment metagenome | isolation source: surface marine sediment (1.8m) | place: French Polynesia: Moorea | collected 2018-08
GTGAATCCCCCTAGAAATGGTATGCAGAGTTGCCCCATGAAAATTTCAAGCAATTTGATCCACTACAAAAAGTCAAATTTCAGTCCTGTTTGTCATGCCCCCCTCTCCAGGTGGCCTTGTTTTGAGCACTCTAGCACCGAAATGGGCAGCCTTGCCTTTGAACCTCTGTACTCAACATTGTGCCCAAGGATAACATCTACACGTTCTGCATCAAAATTGCACCTCAACACGCTTCAATATTGTGTATGACGTCATGTCATGCTCGGCGCAATTACTTATGACAAGCACTGTATATTTCATCCCCAGTCTGAGAGATCAGACTTGGCTGCCTTAACTTCCTCACTTGGGTTAGCATTCTCCTGCTCCTAACACTCTTTCTCTCCATCATCATCATCCCTCTGTACCACATAAAGTAGACTCTCGGTTTAGTGAACCCATCGGTCAGCAGCATGAAGTTCACTAAATTACTTCTTCACTGGAGTGAAACACTCCTCTAGGGGCATGAAATAGCAGCAAACTTTAATGAACAACTGTCTATTCATAAATTAATTCACAAACAATGCTTAATCCTGAAAGAACTGTGTAATTTTAGTAATTTCTGATGGAGTTGAACTCCAATGTCTACATGCCTCGGGACATTGTCAACCAAGAGCAACACCTCTTCCCTGAATGATGCAGCTCCCTGTATCAGTTCTTGAGGAAGTTGGTGAGGATCTGTGCATTCATCCAGGCCTTCTTGGATAGCTCATATTGCTCTGGGAGAGAAGAGATAGGAAAGTCCTCTTTGTTGCTGACTCTTCACAATGACAAGAAGAGGCTTCTTTCCACCCTCCACGTAGCACACAGTGAGTACAGTCAGTCAATCCTTGGCAACCCTTCCCACAGAAGGGTGGTCTTCGCTTGACACAAATCCCTGATTTTCAAGGCCCCTGAAGAAAACACCAGTCCCATGTCACCATTCCACACATCACTTGGCTTGTAGCTGGCAAGCAGCCATGGGCGCTTTTCCTCTACCCACTTTTTGTCCAACTCATTGTCTTCGGATTACCTTTCACCGTGGAATTCTCTGAAAAATGATGGTGCGTGTGCAAATGGGTTCCTTGTGATGAACCTCTCTCTCCTGAACTGAAGTCCAAATCTCTTTTTCAATTTGTATAGCCAGCCTGATGAGAACTTCGGGGGAGATGATGTGGAAATGGACTTGGAGAGCTTCTCTGCCTTTGCAATGATTATAAGTCCACTGATGAGAGAGCCCTTCTTCTCCTTTGTGACAAGCCAGGGATAAAGCTCAAGTTCTCCATTTTGTCGTGTTAGCTGTGCTTGCTCCTCTCGTACAAGCGACCCTAATAATTGACATTTAAGATCGATTCCTTCTAGCTGATGATTCTACTAGTGCGTGCAGCAGACACACTCTACTTCTGGACAATGGCCACCTGAAGTAACTTTGGCTTCTTTGATTCTTCAATGATCCACACTTTCTCGTTGGTGAGTGTCTTCCACGATTGTTTGGCTGGCAGAGGGACTGAAGAAGACATCTTGATCTGCTGCTGATGTGGAATGAGCAACAAGTTGTGTCCCCTGTGCTCATGGATCAAGCACTAAATAATGTCAGGGAACTTGTCTGATCAATCAAATTTACTGAGTCAAGGTTCACCAAAATGTCAAGTTCACTAAACCGGTGCTTTTTATGTAGCAAAAGATCAATGAGCAGTGAAATCTTCACTAAATGGAGGTTTTTCCCTAAACCGATGTTCACTAAATCGAGCATCGACTGTACATACAGAACCATACAGTGTACGGGCTTGTACTTGCCATAACGATAATTGTCGATGTAACGATAGATTTTGCATATCGTTTACATGGAGAATCTCCTATTCCTCGACATTAGATCTCCTCATACTTGAAAGCACTTCAAGAGTCTGGGGACGTTTATTTTGGAACGCAGTAAAAGCATGGATTTGGATGGACACTTCTTTTGAAGTGGAAGGAGTACTCCTTTATGACGCTCCTTGAGCTTCAATCGAACTGTTAGTAACTACCGGAACATCTCAATAACATCGCAAGATATTGCTATATTTTGATCGAACCACTGGAAACCGTATATAGACCGTAGTACGAGGATGGACATTGTCAATAGCTTTCTTTTATTTGAGCGCATACTGAATGTTGTACAGTGATGCCCCCTAGACACTAAGTGAACATAACGTGCCAAAAAGAACCTATAGTAGGAGTGACTTAGGTCATGAGATGTTGCGAGAGCATATGGATCAGAGCTTGTACTCGAGGAGGGTGACGGTGTCGCCGTGGTAGTATGCCAGCGCGTTGGTGTGCACACAGAACCAAGTGGACAGGGCCAACTCCGGGCTCAACGACGCCGCCTTCACCAGGGTTCTCGTGGACAGCTCGTCATTCGGCATCTGCGAGAGAATCTCTCTGGAGGAGAAGAGGGAGATCCGACCGTCCCAGTGAAGAAACAAGAGGTCGTCTCCACGCTTTTGCACCTTTGTCATGAATAACAAAATACGCAAGTTATTGAAGAAAAAAAGTTGATTTGTGTTCCCGGCCTGGATCGAACCGGCGACCTTGCGCGTGTGAGGCGCACGTGATAACCACGGGAACACTCCTTAGAGAGCGGATTGCCGTATCTCCTACCTGTCTTAGATGGGACTCGAAAGTGATTTTGCGCACATGGTGTTCGTTTCCGTCATCACGCATGCGCACCACGATCTGCGGCTGCAGACAGTTGAACGCCCTCGAGGAGAGCACGTGGAACGGCCTGAACTCCCCGTCCTCGGCCACAAACACCAATACCACTATCAGACCGGCAGTCGTGTGCATATGGTCGTGGTCGCGCCAATGACAAGGGTACACCTGTTTGTATGAGCATTGGTATAGGGTGCACTTCAACTGTCTTGAAGGTTCTGACCTTGCCAGAGCGATCATCGCGAAAGTCCAGCTCCTCGCGAAACTCTGCGTTGGACGTATCCTGGATGGAGAACCTTAGAGTGGACAAGACTTGCTTAATGTACGTGCTTGTATACGTAGGTATGTTGGTATGTTCATACGTCGTTATGTTCATACGTGGTTATGTTCATATTTGGTTATGTTCATACGTCGTTATGTTCATATTTGGTTATGTTCATACGTCGTTATGTTCATATTTGGTTATATTCACACGTGGTTATGTTCACACGTGAGTATGTTTTGCCGGTATACGTACAGTACGTATACATTGTTTGTTGAGAGTGGGAGACAAAAGATTGAGTACAGAGATTCGACATTGTGACATTTTGATGCCCATTTTGATGCTATATGCACCCATTTGGGGAGGTCTTTTGGGTGAGTGGGAGCTCAAAAATAACGCCTCCAAACTATACATAGTTGAGGGAAGCGCAGAGCCAGTCTAGTGATTGTTCTCCACAGTGGCGACGCCGGGGACCCGCTGGTGAACGTACTTGTGCGTATGTACGCTGCGTGTGTAGAACAGCAAAGAAGAGACTGCTACCTTCTCTGCCCGAAACCGTCCTTCCTGGCGTAGAGCTTCTTGAAGTCGATGGAGAATGTCTTGTGCGTGCCATCCAGGCAAGCTGAGTACGCATTGGTCCCGATGATCTCGATACCGATGACAGTGTTTTTGTGATGATAAAGGACTTGCAATCGCTCGAAACGCTCCCGACTCCACACAGCGATTGTGGTGTCCTGCATAAAAAATAATCCAATGTTCATTCAATCATGACGTGCGTGTGTGTAACAAGTGTGCTTGTAATGCATAGTACAATTATACTGCAATAATTCTTCTGTCAGTGTATACATACTGTGCACATGTATCACCTGCGAACCCGAAATGATGATCTCGTGATTAGCTGCCAGTGCCGTGACAGTCTTGCGATGGAAGTCCAGTCTCTTGGCCCTGATGAAGCTCCTCCTGTCGAAGACGTCGATGAAGCCATCCTCCAGCCCGCAGAAGAGCAACGTGGCATCGAGACAGAGGGCGGTGACCGGTGCTCGGCAAGGAAGCGAGTGACGGAAAGGTGGCATGAACCAAATGGGACTTAGGGCAAAGGGGGCCCGTAATAGCGATGGGAAATCCATGCGGTCCACCGGATCAACCCTAGAGTACCAGGTGCGCGTTCAGTCGACGCACGCTGCTCTGACCAACTCTGGAGTGCATAAAACACGTACTCCTGCGGCAGGAACAACATGGGCGGCAAGCAGAAAGTTTGGGCTTTCAACAGAGTTATTTCACTGAAGTGAAATCAAAGAATTGGAAGTATATAGTTCCGAACATAATAAAAAAAACTCAATACGACGCTGATCAGGCAGTTCTTTCAGTGATCTTTTGCTATAAGTTGTTGCATTTTAAAGTTATTGAATGCACAATCAGTCGCCTTCACTCGTATGACCTTTCGTAAGCGAGGTACTTAAAATGGTGTTGGATAAACGTGATTGTAAAATACTGTATTTTTGGACTATCAACTCTCATTTGAGAGGTATCTAAGCCTCCACGTTCAACGGAACGTAAGCTTCGTGCAGAGGAACTATTTCTATCTTTTTCTTGCAACCTCGCTGAAGTAAAGAGCTCTTGATTGTCGATTTGTTTTCTGCTTTTGGTTCTTGTGATGAGCGAGTACTTTTTCAGCCGATTCTGGGTCACAGACATTGACTGCCACATAATTCTCTCGCCATTGACGTAAATATCGCTTTACAACGCGGTTGCGTAATGGAGTAACGAGTCAATTTCTAGAGAAACCTAAATATTGCGCCCCCTGTGCATACCCGGTACAACATTTGTAGCTTCCCTTCAACACTCGATATCTTAAGCGATGCTTCCAGCAAAGAAACGAGTGCTGATATGACAACAGTAGCAAACACAGCGTTATTGTCAGACTCGTCTTCTACTTAAAAAGATATTCATATGTTTCATTCTGAACTATTTTAGGAACGTGGTGTGAAACTAAAATGACAGCTGAAACGCTGATCTTTTTAAAACTACTAAACTCATCTAAATTCACAAAAACACCAGCAGCAGATCTAACAAAACTTCACTCACATGAACATTTTTGAGCTATTCTTGAATGGTTGTGCAGCTGTTTCACTTTCGACTCTCACAACCTCTCATTTGCTGCCGAGTGAAGGATTTTTACAGTAACGTGACTGATTCCCATTTTGTCCTGCATCTCATGCTGGATGGAGCGTTGTTTTTGATGCGGACTTGTTTCCGTTTTTTCGCCTCTTGTAACAACTTATTGTTAGAAGCTCTCTCAATGTCTGATAGCGAACGAAAGTTGCCTTTTAATTAACGTTATATCACTATCCACCATATAAATGGCCGGTTTCGTATGGCTGCTTCTGCATCACGAAAGTGTACAAGGGGGGACTTTACATTTTGGCCACGGGTGCTCAAGAATTGGGTGCCTCCAAACGGCGCATAGCATCGTGAAGCACACAGCTCAGTGATAGTTTATCTTGAACCACCCGGCAACGCTCGATACAAGAGCTACTCCGCAGTGCTAGAGTTACGCATTATTTTCTAACGGATGCAAACCGAGATGCACTCGCAATAATGATACATTGCTCATTTTAGGCGTTACCTCAGTAGAGCCTCGATGAGATCTGCTAGCTCCTTGGTAGTGCTCCTAGGCAGTTGTCCAGCCACATCAACATCCCTTTCCTCTTGGAACTGATCTGCTCCGTTGAATGGCACTTCACCGCCAGCCAAACAGTAAAGGAGCAGCACGCCCAGACTCCACAGGTCGATCTTGTCGCCGTTCTCAGACATGTGACAACCCTGAAGCACCTCTGGCGCCACAAAGGTGGGATAGTCGCTAAAGGCCACTCCGGACTGTTCGTCAAAAAAAAGTTTGGTGAGGCCCAGGTCAGCGATCTTGAACGTGACCAAATCTTTGCTGCCCTTGTTGCTCTCCACCAGGACGTTGGGAGGTTTCAGGTCTCTGTGCACGATGTTATGCCTGCGCAGGGCCTGCATGCCCTGGATCATCTGCTGCAGAAATGATTGTACGCAACGTTCGCTCATCGGACCAACATCCTAGGTATGTAAAGAGTAGCGCAGTGGTTGAAAGCACTTTTCGGATTATAACTTGTGGTACTTGCCTGAAGGTAGAGTGCGAGATCTCCTCGGTCGCAGTAGTGATAGACTAGGTAGAGCTCGACTCCCGCGGAATTGATGTTCCAGACCATGTCGAATATTTTGACAAGGTTCACGTGCTGAAGCTGTGCCAGGGTGTCAAGCTCGGTGAGGTCCAGCTCTTCCATAGTCTTGTGACTCTCGCGGAACGTGCGGATCGTCACGGGCGACTGCTCATCGTTGCTGCTACCAGAAACCTGAGTAAACAATCGACATGAAGCTCTTGTTGCTCGCCTCTTTCTGAGGTCATTGAACGTTTGCCCAAGCAAGTTGATGATTTGGGATCTCATTTTAGCAGACTTGACAGCACCATGTACAGTCCAGGCCGTAAGCAATTTCCGCAGAAAAGAGATTCACGCTGTACTGAAATGGAATTCTGGTGTTATTTTGAGTTGTGTAATTCAGATACTTCGACATAATATCGAGTACAAAAGTTCAACATCTTGACTGTCCATTTTGATGCTGCAGTGTTAAATAGACAGCAAGGTGGAGGTGGAGGCATGCTGAAGAGGCTGGAAATTTAGCTTTTTGAGGGGGCTAAAGTTTATGACACTGACTGAAGTTTTCCTGGAACAACCGCGCCCCGAGGCCTTCGATTCCTCGGGGTGCCCCTCCCCTCCTCGGACCTCCGCCAAGTGTGCAAGTGCAACAACTCTTTTTGGGGAGAGGTTGCAGAGGTTCCATGAAGCACAAAAAAGGACCATAGCTGCCAACAGTTTCCGCTCCTGGCACTCAAATGATCATTGAATGGGTGCATTCCGCGAAATCTAGAGGTCTGCCTTGGACAGCGTCTTCGAGCGGGGGAGAACCTTGTATGCGTTGGGTGCCCATTTTTACCCGTGGCATGGACTGTACAATGATTAGGCGTGGTATCACGCACTTATGGTATAGACTGTATCAGGGGATTCTTCTTCCGGTGGATGCTCATTGATCCCAGCGGAATCGTCCCGCTGATCGCCATGGCTATGGAGAAGGAAACGATAGCCAACCTCCCCATCCCGAACTAAACGACGACCATGGCAATTGAGACCTAAGTGACAACGTCTTTAGACGCACTGGATAAAGTGTCACGTACGCTTACCGTATAGGCCTTAAGCACCTCTCCGAATACTCCGTTCTCCAATGTCTTCTCAACGTGGTACTTGTTCCTGATGACCGGCGGCAGCGAGGAGAAGCTCTGCTGGCGGCCCAGTGAGGACTTGCTTGACTTGAGCTCGATGTTTCTCAAGTCAGAAAAGCTCATGTTGCGGAGGTCCGAGAAACTCATGTTCTTCAGATCTGACAGATTCATTTTGTTCTTGGTGCTCCTCATTTTGACGGTCTTGCGTACGGGGCGGCAGCAGACAACTCACTCGGCGAGAAGCGCTGCAGTCACCGGCGAAAATGTCACCGCCGCCCCAACCCAGGAAGATGTCGTCGCTGTCTCAAGTGATCTCAACACAGCGATCAACGTTAGGATAGAGACCCTACGATGGAACTGGAAGTGCGGGTGAGAGGGGAGGATGTGTTTTATGTCACCAAGCATCAATAGTGATGGATGTCGTCCTCTAATCCGCTTGTATGAATGACAACAGCGAGATGATGGACTCCTGCATGCCCGCGCGCTCTCTCATTCGCTCGTGCAAGCCCGAGGTAGAGTAGGAAGGGGAAGGCTGACATCAACACCACCAGTGTGCAGTTGGTGGATTTCTATACGTACTGCAATAGAAACAATAGGTGTGGCTACAAAAAGGGAAAAAAATGGCCGCCTATTTCAAGGTCTCATTCCTTTCATTGTTGAAGTCCACCAGAGCCAGGGACTCTTTTGTACTAGTGTACGTATGCGTGTTGCAACTATTATGCACACACTTCCTACTATCGGCGATTGTGTGACACAGCGATAACTACGTGATGTGAGACCGCATCCTGCCAAAGATAGGGCAATGAACAGATCGCTCAAAACCATGGATGAATGCGAAGGTCGGAGTAATCAGTTTTCCTTTATTTTTAGCGTTCTTATTACTTCATTTATTCACCTCAAACGGTGAATTAGCACACGTGGTGGAAGGAATGACTGAAGACTTTTCATTGCAAATCTCAAAACAGTCCTGAATAAACTAGTGGTCATACAGCTGAGGAAGAAAACAAGGCAAAGACGCGGAAAAACACAAACCGACGGCATTCTCGACACTTTCGTCGAGGAATGCAGCAGAAACTGTGATTGCCATCATGTAGAGACGACGCAGCAGAACCCGTCGAGTCCGACTGAGACATTATCTCGATGTATCTTGCGTGTCTCTGTACCTGACTTCATTTTCACTCTAGATTCCACTTGGATAACTCTTTCAGTCATGCTCGATGACATATCAGGAACTGGTAAAGAGAAGGGCTTCTAAGGGGCCTCCTGCCCACAACGATATGGAGAAAAGGTACACTCAGTGCACAAACAACAGGGTTCGAAACATGCCCATGTGTCACGAGCACCCAGTTTGCCTTACTGTGTTACCTCCTGGTACATAGACGTGCAGGCTGCGATGAGCTTCAAGCACCCAAACGAATGCTACAAGCTTTACACACGTCCGGGAGCAAGACTTGGCCAAGGAAAACTACAGTTCACCGGTGCTCTGCAAGATCTTCCTTTCTCTGGACTCTTGGCAAGAAGCAAGAGAAGCGTCCTTATTGATCCCCGATGCAGTCCTATGCAAACATTTATATACAATACAAGAGTAAAGACGTAGAACACACCCAGAGACGAGTGCGCCTCATTAATTATGCATAATTACAGTCTGGGCCACGTCCGCGAACGCACTGAAGTACACGTTGCCTGGGAGGGTCGGTTTTCACCAGGCAAACGATAACCCTCCCTTATGGTCACGTATGCGTGTACGTACACGCAAACCATTTGCGTGTTGTGGCACAAGAATTTCATAAATCGGAGCGAAATCAGTTCTGGCCTCCTCAAGTTAAGCATAACTTTTTTTCTTCGCAGTATGCTCGGTGACTTCTTTGACTGTTTAAACTCATAATCGTAACACACTGGTGTACACTTTAGGATGCATTGACGACGATGAGCTATTTGCAGTCCGATGTACAAATTACGCTTTGCAACTAAAAATGTTGAATTTCCTCCTTTAAGCAAGCCTGTTTATTCACCTGCAGGTGGTACACAGAGACGTACAAGCAATAAGCCCATAGCAATAACGCTCTCATAGGATGGGATTATTTCTAGCCCACCCTGTAGACCAGAACATGACCACGGAAAATATAAAGCTCGAAAGTCGTGTTTGTTTACACGATGCAGTGTGAGGACGTACAGGGTGTAAACAATCTCTTAGCGTGGAAAAAAAAAACGGATGCACTCTATTGGCTCGACATCGCTCGTCCTCGACGTCAACTGCTTATTTAATGGTATAATAACAGTTGTGCAGCATACGTACAGAGGAATGCGACGAGCAAACACTCCTTTGCTGCCTACACCTGGTGAGGTCTTGTTGAATAATTGTTGTCGTGCCACCTCACTTGAAAAGAAAAAGTCGTCTACGTCCACGTTACCCACAACCTGGTCATGACTGAACCTCCCCCAGTGCGCAGTCCTCTGGAATCGAAGGTGCATCGTTGTAGTACATAGCATGACTACACTGCGGAAAGATGATTTTTCTGCTGACTAAAGCGAGCGAGTGAGCGCAACAGTTGGCCATTGCTCTGCTACACTTGACAACAGAGGGCCTTGACTACCCGACTACAGCCTGGCAAAACTACCTACAGCTTGGCAAAAACCACGCGAGGAAGGAGAAGAAGTCATTGGCACAACTCTCTCAAGTTCCTCCAATGCCATTGAACGAGACAATGCTCGGCGTGAACACCTTCTCTGTACGCAGAAGGCGCAAATTCGATGTCGTACATGATTACGTAATAAAAGAACAGGACAATTCGTCGACCGTACGTCCATTGATCGCTATTTCTGTGCTCGACGAACAGCGCGTAAGTAAGTAAGTACTGTGTGTCGAGCCATAAGTGGGAAGAGGGAGGGCTTGCTTCAAGCCAATGAAGTATACACTGACCTCTAGGAGAGAGTGAGGGCGAGCACCGCGTCGATGGCACGCATACAGTATGAAGACGACAAAACTGACGTTAAAAAAGTACAATAAATGTGTGACAATAAAGACAGTTTAGCCAATTGCACTGCAAAAAAAGTTGCTGGGGGAGTTCTTATCACAAGCGTTGACACAAACACATTGTACGTACGCCCATCACTACAGTGTCAAGTTGAAATTCTGCACCCACACGGTAACAAGCAAGTGGTCGAGCGAGCCCCTTCTTCTTCTCTCCCTTTCCCCAGCCGCGTGCATCACTAACAGCGTTAGTTCCTCTACCCACTCCCACTTGCTCTCAGTCCCTCTGCACGAGAAGCCGCTTCTTTCCTCGCTCGCCTTCTTCAAGTGACGATCCAAGATGGAGTTGTACGGTATGCCGCCCTCTGCTCCCTGCCGCAAGGTCTCCTTGGTGCTGGAACAACTGGACCTGACCTACGAGTACAAGATGACCAACCCGATGACTGGCGACACTCGGACTCCGGAGTTTCTCAAGGTGAGGACGGATCACGCACACAGATCAGACAACACTACTTTCCCTGTAGTCCTTTGGATGACTGCACCAGCCATGCTGGAAAATCACTAGTACATGTGGGTGCTCATGTACTGGTATCTGTACACGCATGTCTTTCTTCTCACTGCAGCTGAACCCGCAGCATAAAATCCCCACTCTGAAGGATGGGGACTTCAGCTTGGGAGAGAGCAACGTCATCATGACTTACTTGGTCAACAAGTACGGCAAGGAGGACTCAAAACTTTACCCGAAGGACCCTCAGGCTAGGGCCGTTGTCGACAACAGGCTGTATTTCGATACCACCACGCTTTACCACACCTTGGGCGAAGTCACCTACCCCAAGATGTTTAACGGTGAGGATATCAGCGAGAAGGCGTGGGAGAAGCAGAAGGAGGCCTGGAGCATCGCAAACGACTACGTGAAGGTCAGCGGCTATGTGGCCGGTACCGACCATCTGACATTGGCCGATCTGGCGTGGGCAGCCACATATTCTACAGCGAAGGCCGCGGGCAACATCGACCTGACTGCCTACCCAGACTTGAATGCCTGGTACGAAAAGGTCACTGCGGAGATCAAGAATTATGAGAAAGCGGATGGCGTTGGCGCTGCTGCCTTTGGTGAATTTTACAGGTCTAAGCTAGCCTGAAAAAGCTGCTGCTCTTTTACAGATGAAATACACTTTTATTTCGAGCCGCAACGACGTCTGATGAAAGGACATAGTAAGAGAGAGCACTTACTTCATTGGCTCGTAAGTCACAAATATGTACAATGTCGAGTTTGCCTTATCAGTTCTCAGGTGCGAGTGCGTCGATACCGTCTAGCCACGTCAAGCTATTCTTGATCGACGTCTGTGAGGTGTCTGTCTGCAGAGAATGTTACGGTACAGTACTCGCCGCCTTCATGCCTCGTCTGGCATGCAAGCGGAAGCCGGTAGGTGGCCATCGCCAGAGGTGATGCCTCGACCAATCTCCCGTTCCTGGGCCTCAGTAATACCTGCTTGTGCACTCGAGTCGAACTGTTAGGAGCCTCTTCTGGGAGTCGCTGGGACCTATGGGACAGCTGGTGTCCTCGTCCATGGTGATGACCCTCAGCGCCAGGTATCCAGCAGACGAATTTATTGACTCCTCTGTCTGGTGATATCTTCACTCGGTCCCAAGAGTCAGAGAAGATGAAGTCAGAAGAGAAATGCAGTGCGGTAACCGTTTCTTGGTAGATCGTGCATAAAGCTGTGCTAGGACTGCGCGGTCTTCATCCACCTGCTGACGTCCTTTTTTCGCGCGCTCTTTTTTCTGTAGCCCTCACAGTGGATTCGTTGCTTTTGGGATATCTCAGGATGAGTCAGTAGTGAAATATTTACAAGTACGCATTAGACAGATCTTAAGTGTTTATGCCTTAATAGGTTTACCTTCAGAGTTTGGTTCAACTCCCGGAAGATCGAGAGATGAGATCCTCGGCCGCTCTGTTCCGAATTGCTATGTCCAAAGGATCTCCTGTACCCCATCGGTGTAGTCTCTGACCTGTGAGGAGTACCAGGTGGTGGTAAGATGTTTTTAGAAGGACCATTCTTCTTGGCCGGAGGCGACGTGTCCGTCATTAGTTGGCAAGACAAAAATTTCGAGCAGTTACACAATCCTTCTCGAATCATCCTCTTCTTTGCCTGTGGATTGTTTCGCTGATGCATCCGAGCGTTCAAGTCGAGAAGTGAGGCGGGAATCGATTCGTTCAGTAGCTGGACTTGTGACACAACTGTTCCACCCAAGCCGATTGAATAAACCAGAGGCACGAAAAGACTTTGCCTTATTTTGAAACGTCAACGGATGCAATATTTATTAATCCTCGGCGTGTCTATAGAGTCCTCCCCTCCTCCGGTGCTGTAATAACGCAGCTGACTTTTTTTTTAAGCGAAATGCAAAAAAGCTGCGAAAATGGCTGATAAGCTCGACGAACTTTACGGGGCTGAAAAATGTCCAAAAGCGAAGGCTAAGCTTGTCTGCCCTGAATTCGTGCTCGACGTCAGTATCCTCATTAGCCTCTCCGCTCTCTGTGTCGTCTTTCTTGGGGTAATGCTGATTACGCTTGGTGGCTGGTGCAAACAACGAAGGCTGCGAAGAATGGCAGTGGTCAAGGCCCAAATGCTGGAAGAGGCCATGAAGAGCGGAAACGCAAATGTCGCTTATCCCAAATCCTCGGCGTCAAGTGCTGCAGACGCGCCGGGCTTGATTGCTAATCCAAGCAGAAGTGTAAAGCTGGATGATGTCGTTCAGGACGAGGGCGGTCGTGACCAACCATTACTAGAAGAGATGTGCTTTGAAGGCACAAGAGACGGCCAGTGGCGTATTTTCCACAGTAATGTTAACCGGAACGACCTACCAGAGTATGACCACGTGGAAATCTTCATCGAGGCAGTGTCAGCTTGGTCGTCGACATAGAGTGGCACAATTTCGCCCGGATCACTTCTGTTGGCACGGAATGCTTCAGCTAGAACCAGTGACGGAAAGTCCGATCTGTTGACCATGAAGACGGAAATCAAACAGTCAGAAATGGAGTCGGAAATCGAGCTACGCGAGTGATTCACAACGATTTGAATTCCATGTCCCTGGGCAAGTCTTCCAAAGATGGCCCGCTTGTGCGAGATGTAACAGTTTTATTTGGAACAATCCTTTTAAAGCTAAAACACTCAACTCATTGCTAAATCTCCTGGTTGTTGCGTGGCCTTTCTAGTACTGGTGCGCAGGGCTCGTAGAGGTTTCGATAGCAGATTTCCTTCTTGTTCCGTCTCAGTGACGAGGAACATCTGAACTCGTGCGTCTTCTGACTGAATTTCGCCCACCCGCTCGGTTCGGGGCCCGCGCTCGCCCGGCGCTTTCTCTTTTTCTCTCGCGCAAAACCGAGTTTGCTCGCTTTGTCCTTGCATGTGACTGCAAGAAGAGGCTCCTCCTCGGGAACGTCTCCTCCAACGCCGGTCCGGACCGCGCGCTCGTCGACGGTCGCCTCCCAGAGCTTCTGTGAGCCCCCCGGCGCGCGCCACGATCGCTCCTTCCCCGGTCTCCGCCAGTCTTCGAGAGTCCGACACCGAAGACCGGAGGAGGATTCGACAGACACCAGCATGTCCACTTCTCCGTCGAGGCCGTCACCGGACCCTTCTTCTTCGTCAGATTCAGAGGACGCCACGTCTGTGGAGGAGCAGAAGCGGAAGACCGGATTCGGACGCGATGGAGAGCCGGAGTACAAGCCAAAGAAGGTAGGACAGACAGACCAGACTAGAAGCGAGACTAAGAAGGAATTAATTCTCCTACAACCCCCCTCCCTCCGGTTCAACCCCCCTTGTCCTGCCCGGCCTCAATGGTGAGCGTCCATTTTCTCCACACGGCATGAATCGCGCTGCAATACTTCACTTTCTTTTTCTGCGGTGCTGCTTTGCTGCGGCAGCAACTGTGAGATCATTGTTCTGCTCATCATCTGTTACGCACATCTCCGTCCGACGCTTCTCCATCGCCCGGTACCCGCCGGCAATCTTGGTCATGCACTTGCAACCAAGAGAGAAAAGATGAGAGATGGAGAAAGAGTAGAAATTTTTCACCTTATTGCAACAGCAGCAGAATAGAGAGGAGTTCAGTAAGCAGAAACAGTCTGAAACAAGTGCAATGATGATGAAGAGTCTCGATTCCACCAATCATTCTTGGACGCCAAGAAGCTAAAGATGTGGAGACAGCATTGGCCGCTTAGTGAAAGGCCCTTCATCTAAAACTAGACTATATACAGAACATGAACAACCGTTTGAATAAGTGGGTGGGTGCACATCATGGCGAAGCCAGCCATCAAGTGCATTAGTCCCTCAAACCAGAGGTATCGGTCTCTTTAAACGCTCACAATAGTGTTCCCCCTCCTTGTGCAATGTACATCCTATGTACTCTCCGGGTCCGCTGTCGCATTGATTTTCTCTTCTCTCAGTTCGACTGGGATGGTTTCACTCCCACCATCACCCATGCTTTCTTCTGGATCCCTCTTCTTAGACCCACATTTGCCGCTGCTGCTTCTTGCCCTCGTCCTCTCCCTTCCATCGCCCTTCCCCACGGTGCCCCCGCTGCCGCGGAAGGTGTGCTTTCATTTACACAGGGAGGAAGAACACGTGCTTCTCCATTGGAGGTTTCCTTTCCCCTCTACATGGGACGACCGAATGTACGCGGGGAACGATTTCTTTCACATTAGCAGCAGCCACAATCAGGTTATGCACGATGCAGTTGATTGTCTGGCAATACACTGTGGAAGTACTCGCACGATGGATGTACCTTCAGGCACATGCACAAGCCCGACGTTGCTTTCAGGAAATAGTGCAATAACCTTGTCTACCCCGATAACCTGGATGTTTCTCTCTCTCTTCTTCTCCTGATTCCCTTCCCTTATCCTAGGCTCCTCGCCGTCCTTCAAGTTCCTCCGACTCCTCGGATACGTCAGAAGGAGCAGACGATATCAAGGATGACGATGAAGATTCGTCTAGCGTTTCTCAACCAAGAAAGAATGCTCCAAGAGTGCTCGCCAAGTCGAGCTCAGAGTCAGAAGAGCCTGAAATCGCCTCTGATGAAGAAGACCAAGACAGTAGTGATGACGATGACAAAGGTATTGACCCAGACTCATTGGAACCGATCAAGGAAACGCCGGAGCCCAAAGAAGATGAGCCGGAGAAGCAAAAAAGTGTCTTCAAGAATGTAAGCAACGGCAGTGACACAGCCGAGTTGACCAAGGATGAGCTGGAGTTGTCGAAGCGACAAACTGTCCGCTTGGGGGAAGAAGTCACCGTTGAAAAGTCGGTAACAGGTCCCGACGGAGAAGCGATTCCTTTGATCACCCTGACCAAGGAAGAAGAGAGGCCCGCCTCAACCTCTTCGTCGCCATCATCCGAAGATTCTGCTCAGCATGTCCCGAGAAACAGGACGCCGTCTTCTTCGTCTGCTGATGAAGAACAAAATGTGCAAGAGAATAAGATCGAGGATGCACAAGAAGACCCAGACAAAAATGTCTCCGAGGATGCCGAAGTTAAGAAAGTGACGGACGGCGAGCCGGACGTCAAGACTGAGATTATATCAGAAACAACTGAGAAGTCGGTCTTCGATAAGGTCGATCGTAAGTCCGAATACGTTGCACAATCGGATCCAGGATCGCTTGTCATCGCTCAGCAGCAGACCAGCACAGTTTCATCGGCAGCTGATGAAATTGAGGGTAACTCCGACCAGGATGTTGCACCGACAGATGCTGGATCCATCGTTACCGCCCGGCCAGTCACGACAGTCTCGTCATCTGAAGATGATGATGATGATGACGGCCGTGATGATAAGAAGGAGTCGATAATTGAAGTCTCTTCACCAGAAAGTGAAGACGAGCCTTCTGACAAGAAAATTTCAGTCTCTTCGTCTTCTGAGAGCGAGGCGGAGGAAGCTGAGGAAACGAAGATCTCTCGATCAGCCTCGTCTGAAAACGAGGAAAAACTCATCGCTGAGAAAATAGAGACTGAGCGAGAAAAGCCGAAAGCGGTTCAATCCCTTGAAAATGAGGTCAGGGATGATGGAGAAGACATAAGAGAGGTTGGGAAGAAAAGGGCTTCGGTCCAATCCTCTTCTGATAGTGACGAAGAGGCTGAACCTGACAGAAAGATCGAGTCGTCTAGTGAATCGAGCGATGAGAGCTCCGTGAGGATTTCACCCCCGCCAATAGAGTCCGACTCACGAAAAGTCACTAAAAGGATGCCGTCAATTTCTTCCGACAGTGAACCAGACAAGGATGAACTGATCTCGAAGAGTTCAGCCATGGGTTCCTCGGACAGTTCCCGTACTAAAAACCCATCCGCAGACAATGTGACGGGAAAGATTCTGCCACCTGCCAATGGGAAGCCGCCGGTCCCGTCTGAAACAGTCGTCACAGGTGAAGTCAAAACAATTGCGGCACCAGCGACGCCACCACCCAAACCTACTCCACCGTCAGTCAAGACACCACCAGCGGGGCCGGTAAATTCAGGTCCACCGCCAAAACCGCGCCCTCCGCCAGTTACTGCACCGGCAAAACCTCCTAGTCCTCCTGTCAAGTCACAAGTGTCGCCTGCTGAGCCACAGCAACAGCAACCTAGTCTACCATTCAACCCCCCAGAGCCAGCTAAAACTGTTCCGCCGCCTCCAAAGCCGAATCCCCCAGTCAAGGTGTCGGTGCCAACAGCTGCTCCTCCGAGCAAACCACCCGTGCCAGTTGCCGCACCTCCTCCGAGCAAGCCACCGGTGCCAGTTGCCGCACCTCCTCCGAGCAAGCCACCGGTGCCAGTTGTCGCACCTCCTCCAGCAAAGCCTGCACCTGCACAACCCAGGACAAGTCCTCCTGTTGTTATCAGGGCGTCTGCAAGAGGAGCGGGCCCGAGACCTCTCAGTGCTCCCACTAATGGGCCTATCGCATCCACTGGCGGCGGTAGGAATGGACCTCGCGGACACTCTCCTCCTGCATACGGCTCTTACGTCTCTCAGACGTCAAACAGAATATCCGCGCCTGCTGAGAGCCCTCCTCTGGCCAAGGTGCGTACGCCGAGCCCCAGCAGTCAGGACCGGGCGAACCTCACCAAGATGTACAACCAAGCTGTGGCTAACAGCCTAGGCAGCAACAAGAAGCCTGCTTCTGAGTGGAAGAAGCCTTCAAGAGACATCACTCAGATCTATACACAGAGTGTGGCGGCCTCGCAGTCGCCGCCGGCCAGCCCCAAGGCCCCGCCCAGGACCAGGCCTGCCCGAGACATCACGCACCTGTACACGGACAAGCTGGATCGTCCAGACAAACATGTAGAACCAGCAGAGAGATTCAGTCCGAGAAAGGTAGCTTCTTCAGAAGCCTTCACGAGCTCTGTTGTCTGCAACGTTTCTGCTAGGATAGTTTTATTCTTTTCTTTTCTATTTTTTAAGCTGCCCTAAGCTTTAGCTCGAGCTTTTTGAAAGGAGCTTGTCCTGTCGTATTTTTATGCTCAAAGCTTAGGACAGTGACAAACTTGGTCCACTTGCAGACGCGGAGGGTGAGGTCGCGGTGTAGACAGACAGCTTTGTTCCCCACTCCCTTCCTCACCTTCACTAAACCTTTTTTTGCTTCCTCTTCTCTTTCCTCTGTCTTGCGTGTTATTTTGTACGAGATAGTAATTCTACCCTTGTCGTTGACATTCTATTGGTACACGATTACACTTCTCGTAGTCACCGGACAGACTCCGTCTGCGTGATTGGTAGTTCGTGCTCTACGTCATGGACTTGCTTCATGATTGCCGTCGACATGTGTACATACACGCGTCCATTAGAGTCAGCCCCAGCTCGGCCAGCTTGCTGGACGTCTGGTGTCATAGAGACTGCTTTTACAGTGGCGCTCTGTAGACGATTGAAGAGTTGTACACAGAACTCATGATGAATGCTCCAGGCATGCGTCAGTTTACTTCATTTCTACCTGTAGAAGCACAAGTTTTCAGCCCTACGTGTCTCAGTCGTGTGTGTCGCCGTTGGAACGTCTCTGCAAATGACAACGTCTGTAAGCGCTTGAAGTACTTGCACACGATGACCACCAGACTGGCGACGACCGTGAAGCAACTTTTTCTGTCCCTTTTTTTAAAATTTTTTTTTAGCTATTGTTTATCGGGCTCTGGCCTGCATGCATGTGTACATAGTGTATTGTTATTTGAAGTATGTGCACTGTACAATTGCTCACGTCTGCCCACTTCTCCCTCCAGCACAACATGTCCACGGCCGTGGACCGGGACGCAATCCGATCAGCCTACGACGACGTCCGCTCTGACGCCACCAACACGGAATGGTGAGTGCGTGCTACAGTTGCAGAATGATTCGTTCTCAGACAGAGTCACATGCTGCATATCCAGTTACCACATGGGCGTCTTCCCCTTGGCCACTGGCGAGAGAAAAAAAATTACAGTTGCTGCTACCGTATGTAGATTTTTTGCAATCCTACGAAATCCTATGCTAAAGCACCGTCCAAACAGGTACGGTACTGGATACTTGTGTACTACGTGCAGAAAAAAACACTTTCTTAAGCTCTGGGTAAATGTTTTCCGGTGCCACTTCTCTAGCAGGCACATGATTGTTAGGTATGCATGCGCTGGGTCACATTTTACGTACTTAAAATATTCTTTAGTAGTGTTGCACGCTACTCTCTTGCTGCGGAATCCGACAACGTTGCTGTTGCTGTTCCCTCGGTATCAGCTTTGAATCCTTCCTCTGATGACTCATGCGTGGATTTAGAGTGAGCAGGACGCCGCGGATGATAGTAGCAAGAGCTCTTATAGCTTCTTGCAGCTGGGGAGGGAGGGGAGGCAGCCGGGGGTCAGGGTGAGTGGGGAAAGACAAAGTGGAGCTGTGAGAGGACGAGGAAGTTGCAGAAATTTTCTTTGTCGCATGCTTAGAAGTGTCTTCTTGGAAGTCATCCTTGGTGAAAGAGATGCTGCGGTGATACCGCAAGATGAGCTGAAAGCGCTAGTCATGACTAAAGGAGCTCCAGTTATTTTTACGCTAAAGAAACATTTTTACACCTTCTTTTTTACAGAAAACTACATGTTTCGCCACTTTCGAAGAATTGCTACATATTTTTAGTACTTTCAGGGTGAAAGGTGCAACTTTTACTTTCCATTATTCAAACTGGAGTAAAGGATACGGAATTGACGTGACGACTGTTTTTTTTCTCTCTCTTCCCCATGAATATTGAATATTTCAATCGAATTTAGCACGTCTTTTGCCACTCCCAAGTCATGACGCGCACACGCGATGCAGGGAGGGGTTTTCTCTGCTGTCGTCGATCCTTGCGTGTGTCGGTCGTGTGGTTATTTTTGCATCTCCAAACAAAAAGAGCGCGCGTGACTAGTTTTTTTTTGGCACCTACTGTCTTGGTAATGCACATCTGGCACTTTCATTTGTACGTACACAGTACGCACATGCCTACGCACGTTCTTCACGTATGACTCCATGTTCCTCGGCGGGAGAAGAAAAAAAAAGGATTTTGCCATTTCAGCTTCCTGTAGCAAGAAGTAGCCTCTGTTCAGTGGATTCTTGCAGTTCGTCATACGCGGTCTTGGTTTCTCCCAGGCCATTTTCTTGCCCTTCCATCTGCTTTGGCGTGGCAAAATCGTACGAGCCGACTGACAGTGGAGAGAAAAAAGAAAAAAAAAGTCTTTGGGAGAAATTCTGCTCTTAATTGGTCTTAACTGCTTGTCTCTTGTTCGGCGAGTACCTGACAAATCGGTCGACTAAGCGAGAGGCGTCTTCCACGGGCAGAGAGGAGGTGATGACATCAGTGTGGATGACGTACGCGGACTTGCTTGTGTTGCTGCCCTCGGAGGTGCAGCCGATGAATCCCTGGACTCCAGACGAGTTCTATGCAGATGGATTCTTATTAACTTTTTTGAGAGCATGCGAACAAACGAGCATCATCATAGTAGACACGCGCGAAGAACGCAACTGTTGTTTGTTTCTTTTTCCTTCTGCTTCTTCTCCGCCATTGTCGGCAACAGCATGGACGAGGGGGAGACGAGGGATTCATCGATTATTTCACTGCTACGCAACGAGGTCCAGGAGTGACTCACGCTCGCTGCCATCCCTCTTTCCATCTCGGTAGCAACAAAAGGACCAAAAATGAGAACAATTCCTCGTGCGCCAGCTGCGCAATGGCGAATTTGCTGCTTTCCCCATCCCCTGTGCAAAAAGATCGATTTTCGCAATCTTCCCTCTGACTCAGCAGGTTCTGCAGAAAAGTGGGGTTATTATTGTTAGGGCAGACGAGGGCTCTGCTTCGACGCAGCATTAACTGTGGCCATAGGGACATCTAGGGGGATGAGGGGGAAGCCGGGTCGTGGAAGGGCCATGGCTAAAATCACTTTTATTTGTCTCATCTGGGTTGCAGGGCTGTCTTCAAGTTTAACGGGAACGCCTTGGGCGTGACTGCCACCGGCACTGACTTCCAGAAGTTCAAGGAACATTTCGGCGACGGCGATCGGGGATTTGGCTACTTCCGCATTCAAGTGGGTGTAGAGCGAGTATTTAGGTGTACCCACGAATGACATCATCATCCAGTGACATTGTCTTCGTCATTTCAGACTGGTGACGAGTTGAGCAAGCGAGCCAAGTTCCTCTTTGTGACTTGGGTGGGGCCCTCCGTGTCCGTCATGAAGAAGGCCAAGATGTCGACGGACAAGGCGCTCATGAAAGAGATCATACAAGTAAGATACGCCGTTGACGCAGTGACATTCGCCTAGACAAGGAATGTTTGGCAGGCACACAGGCAGAGTAATTACTGTAGGTAGCCACGGTTGGCTGCTACAGCCATTTGCTGGCGCTCCCAGTTGGGTTGGTGAAGTAGCACGGGACTTTGAGGGAACTCCCGTTCATTTTTTTTCTCCATTTCGTTTTCAGAACTTCTCCGTGGAACTGCAACTGGAAAACCATGGCGAGTTCAGCCACGACCACTTTAAGCTGGAGGTGGACAAGGCTGCGGGCGCGCGCTATGGCACGGGCGTCAGGGACCTGTGATAGAATTAATCAGTCAATAATGCGACACCGAGCAGGGAGAAGCACACACAGTGCCTCGAATGGAAAAGGGAAAAAGAATAACCAGACAGTTGACTACCTAGGCAATAGCAGCAACGCTTTACCACCTGACAATAAAGGACGTCTTCCGAAGTGTCGAGGAAACCCCCCACATTTCTCTAAGGAGGAAAACGTAATCATTGGCACGAAGAGAGGGTCCCTTTATCAAAATTCACGAGTTCTCCTCTCTTCCTCTTTAGGGCGATTGTGAGAAGGAAGAGAAAGACATGCATTTACTACTTCTAGTAATAATAACTTCATCTGAAGCATATGCTTCTGTACACATATACTTAAACAAGATAAGGCAACGTTAGTGTACAGACGTCGAGTAGTGTTAGACTGCAGGAAGACTTGAACCTAGTACTGTACATTGTTGTCGGTGAGCAAAATTTTGTAATGTACACTGTCTTGTCAGTGCCTAAGTTGGATTTTTATTTCTATTTTTTGAACAACCTTCCTCTGTTGGCTGTTTTTAAGCAGTCATTCGCAATCTTATGTGTCCTCTTCGCACACGTTGTACGCGCACTAGGTCAGTGTGTATATCTTGTTAGACCTGCTACTATCCCTGGTTACCTAAGGAATGCGTAATAAATGAGCAACGACCACAAGTAGTTCGTGCGTTTTATTATTCCTCATAGCCATGTTCTTAAGGAGGCGTCTGTTTGCAACCACAGGATGCTCAGAGAAGGTCACGGACTTCTATGCGTTGTCCGGTGCCCAAAGAGCAACAAATAATTCTATGGCAGGTATGTAAACGTCTCCGCTGTAGGATTATATCTGATCATAAAAGGTCTCATCGTATACTGCATATGCTCAGGCCTTGAACTGCACTATGATAAAATGCCTGACCATGATTCATGGGCGGACCACATTTATGGCGACCCCGGAAATGGCGGCAGTCCGAAGAGCTGTGGCCTGAAGTCTCTGAGTGTGGTGATCATCACGGTGGCGTCTTTCGTATCTTCAGGGTCGACGCTGTCGCTACCGTCGGGGACGAGGACGCTCTGCATTCCTGCCCTGGCCGCGGCTGCGACGCCGCTCACCGCGTCCTCAAAGACTAGGCAGTCGCCGGGGCTCACGGGTGGAGGATTGAAGCGGCTGCATGCGAGCAAGAAGATGTCTGGCAAAATTTGGGAAGAGAAAGCAATCATTGTAGGGTCCATTGCCTCCAGCAGTTTAAGAAAAATCGCGACGATTTACCTGGCGCCGGCTTGCCGCGGTCCAACTCTTTGTCTGACCCCGTGACAATGTGGGCGAACTTGCCGAAAATCGACTCCTTGTGCCTCTTGGTCTTCTCCTCATAGCCCTCAGAGGTGCTGCTCGTGGCCACAGCCATGGCGATCCCAGAGTTGAACAAATGGGTCACCTGCATGTTTTGCACTTCAGCTTTTGAGCTGTGACAAGATGCTACCTTCATTTAACCTACTGCTCGCTGTCAAGGAGCAACAAGCCTTTCCTAACCATGTAAAAGGGCTGTTGAGGCTGTCAACCTCTAGCACAACCTTTTAAAATCAGATTTACAAATAATTATTTAACGTAAAATGATTAAAAGAAGTCAAGGTGCGTGAAACCCTGTGTAGTTTGGCATCAGTCAGGAGGCAAGGAGAGAAAACGGAGTTGGATCCCAATTCAACTTTATCAAGTGTTTTTTTTGTGGGCTCTAAAGTATTACACGATCTTGTCTTATCAGTCCACAATTTCACGTGAATTTAAGCACAGCCTCTACTTTCTCTCCATGTTGTTCTTGAAGTGATCGGACACACTGAGCCACTGCTAGGCTCGTTCACAGTAGCAGGTGGTGATAAAAGCTTAGTCACGCTCACCCTGTTCTGCAGTGCATTGTCACTACAACACATTTACACCAGGAACAAGGTATTTGTCAACAGTGTGCTACGTATACTCAAGGATGAGTAAAGGTCAGCTTACAACTTTTGAATCTTACTTATGAGTATCCAATGTAAGATTGTGTTTTGTTAGCAGTAATAAAGCCGAACAACTGAATATCATTTCATCACATCTGCCGCGGTTAAATATTACCCAGTCGTGTGTGTGCAAGAAGCCGGAGTTAGTTGATCTAAAACAGCTTTGGATTGCCTCCGGATCTTTGCGTCCATTGTCCCAACTGGAGAAAACAACTGCTTTGATGATTATTTTGAAGGTTTGAGCTTGTAGCTGCCATTAGTTGATTCACAAACGCTCGGCCTTGACCAAGAACAATGGTTCTCATCTTTTCATGTTTTGCGCTTCGATGATGGAGCACGACGAAGTCCTGAGTTCAAAACTCCGACTCCTCGCACACACGTGACTGAGTAAAAAGTGTTTCATGGAACTTGCTCAGCTGTGCTAGTGCCAACACCACACGTGTTACACGTGACACTCATTAGTAAGGCTCACAAGTTATAGGCCAACGCTTGTTCATGCTTGACCCCCCCCCCCCTTCGTATATGGCTATTTCGTTCACTAGGGGACGCAGACAGCTTCGCAGTCTGGTCCTGCCCAGGGCTTTTTTGTGGGCCTTGGGCCCATTCACTCGTCCTTTTCTCCCTCTCCCGCTTCCCGTGTCATCTGTTGGACACTTCTGTCATAAAGTCAACAGTGATAAAAAAAAACTCGTTACTTTTGCAAATCTCACGTGCACTTAATTGTAATTTTGATTTTCCAATGTCAGTGTTCCGGTTAGATCTTTGCTTTCCTCCCCAACGGGGGGTCAGGATCTGTCCACCCATCTCGGAGGAGTTAGGGGACAGTGAAAAATGTGGCTCACTAGGGAGAAGGATGCATCTATGTATAAGTAGATGATGCATGGGAGTGCGGATTAACCCATGCATCGCACTAAACGTCTCTTCAAAATTATAGTAAGGACAATCACCAACTCGAGGGCGCCTTCCTTGGGTTCTGCGGCAGCAAACATGGGCACCACGACTTTTCTGTACTCTTCCATAAAGCGTTCGTCGTCCACGGGGAGGTTATAGTGCTTGATAATACTCGGTACGTTGTCCAGATGGCGCCGGCCGACTGTTGATCGGTGATGATCTAGGTCTAGGCTGCGCCCAAACTTGGCCAGAATCTGGTGCATCGCGGACAAGTAGATCTTACCTGAAATTACGCTCCTACATGTTTGCTATTCTGTACATGGTTTCGAGAATTCTTTTGCTTACTCTTTTCATGGACAGGTTACTTTTAAATCACTCAATTGCCAAGTACGTCACTGTCAGACGATCAGCTTATGTTTCTGCAAATTGAAAAAGATGTCTTTTACTTTTGCCAGATTCTCACCCGAGTCGAGGAGCAGCCCGTCCACGTCAAAGATGACGTGCGTGACCTTTTTGTAGTTGAACGGCGGCAACCCGAACTCCTCCGGACGGAACTCCCAAGCTGTCTCGAGGACAAGTTCAGCATCCAACCGAAGATCGTTCCCTAAGCGCTGGTCGGGAATCATAACTGAGCGCATGCCGGCCGCGCGCGCGCTGCGAACGCCGTGGGGAGCGTCCTCGAAGGCCAGGCACCGGGCTGAAATGTGAGGAATTTTATTACTTAGAGCGCTTCCTTTCTGGCCTGTCCGGGACGCTAAGGTGGTGGTAGTGACGTTGACTTGGGATGCGTTTACACACTCAGAGTGGCATGATACGGAGAAGCCAGCATTGGCCAGCATCAACACAGCCGCCAGCATCAAGCCCGCCAGCTTCAACGCGGCTGGGCGTTGAGTCTCCACACGCCCCGAAAATGCTAGGTGCGGCGGAACACAGCCAGAGTCAACGGAGCCTTAGAACATTATAGTCCCGTGAGCCGTAAAATGAGAATGACGTATTTGGAAAACACAAAGCATCCGTTAATGCGTCACGGGTGACGCCTCATACCACATATGGCATCAAAAACCCAAGCCCCAAATCGTTTTGCCTCTAATTTATCCCTGATTGATTATCAGTTAATGCCTCTTGATGGGTTAAAATGGCTTGGTTCCGTCAGCTACGCACGATCTGGGTGGTGACGGACAACAGACCGAAGCTCCATTAGTATAGGAATAATGTAATATAGGAATAAAGGGGAATGTAAGCCACTTGAAAGAGAATCCCCCTCAAACAATAGTCCCCACTCATCAATGAGTTAATCCTATGATCAAGTTGCTGAGACATGAGCAATTCAGCTGAAGATGAACAAACTGAAATGGCATCGTAAACAATTTTTTTGAGAACCTAAACTAGACCAAAAATTTAGAAGAAATCAGGCAACTACGTGGAGGATTTGGATAGCAGTCCCCTTGCGTGGAAGTCCCCCGAAAAAGAAAAGGCATAGTAGCCCCGAGCTACTACTTCATGTCAATCCGGTAGATTGCCGTGAGACTAGAGGGGACCGAGAGGGTCAACAACAGGCGGTGTGCGAAGGGCCTCAGTAGACCCTTGGTCCGCACATGTAAGACGTACCTGGGTCGGGATTATCTTTAAAGAGAGCTGCAGCCACGAGGTAAATGTCAGGATGCGGTTTTCCCCTCTTTACGGCCTCGTCCGACCCTTTGACCACATGGCTAAAGAAGGACAAGAACCTCTTATGCTTGAACATCTTCACATTATAGACTCGCTCAGCGCTGCTCGTCGCCACAGCCATGGGGATTCCGTGCTGCAGGAACAGATTCGACTTCAATCAGTATTGTAAAGTAACAGTTCGCAGCTTTTCAACACCTTGTACAGATGGTGGAGAAGTCGGATTGTTCCCGGCATCCAGTGCGTGTTCTCCAAAATCTTGTCCTGCTCCTCCACGAGCCTCTCCAAGAAGAGGTCAGGAGACACCGCTAGGTTATAGCCTTCAACAACGGCGCGCGCACAGTCTGGAATGCGTACACGATGAGACAGAAAAGTGATCGTGGATGGCAAGTAATACGCTTGCCACGTACGATCCAATTACTCCTTTGACAAACATGCTACATGTACCAGTACTTTTCTCTGCCTCACCCTGTACTTCTCTTACCTGGCTCACTCCTGCCCATCAGCCTGGTCTTGAAGTCGAACGTGTATGTGTGGTCACCAAAAGAGCTGAGAACCTTTTGGTATGCCTGTACACGAAGGTGTGACTAATAAGGTCAAACTTTGTGCACGTTAGAGACTTACCTGTGAGTAGAGCTCCTCGGTGTCGAGCAACAGACCGTCGAGGTCGAATATTACGTGCGTGCAGTCAGGCATGTTGCTAAGAACAGGGGGGTTGATATGCGACGTGTACAGTACGTCAATGTAGGTCAGTCAGCTTCATCGCAGGCCGCTTTCAGATAGATAGCTTGATAAGATTTGCTGATGTACTTGAGAGAGTTTCAGTTGAATGAGTTGTTTACATCACATCAGGGCAATAAAAAAACTCAGCTGATGGTGGAAAGCACAGACTTGTAACTGTAGCCTGAGCAACGGTCGTCCGCGGAGAATGGAGACATCCATGCTACAGCTGACTTTTGCCACGAAGGGCAAAACAATGCTGATGACTTGTCTTGGTCGTCGCTAATCGCCGTAATCAGAGGGTAAATTTCAACTTGCAAATTTCAAGTGACGGAGCTGTGCAAAGTCATGACGTTTCCTTCCGCACCCAATATGACACGACCAGATCTCGCTTGAAACCCGTCGCTCCCAATGAGCCAATACCTGCTGGAGTTGGACACGAGGGAGAAGCTGTTGGGTCCTCTCACACCTTAGGACGACAGACAGGAGTGAGAGCAGCTCCAGAGGTGTCACAGTCAAACGTAAAAAGACAGAGCGAAAGTGACAAGAGAGTAGCATCTTGATGAGCATGTTGTCCAAAAAAATGTCCATTCAAGGGAACTCCCGAGCAACTATCCCGTGAAAAAAGTGGATCAACTCTTTCAGACGCAAAAACGTCACCCCAAGTGGCACCACAGTTATGTGCTCAGTGTGTGGAAGAGTTATTTGCCGGTACTTTTGCAAAAGTTTGGCTTCTTTCGGTTGTGGAAAGGGTGGTATATCCTATACTAATGGAGCTTCGGTCTGTTGTCCGTCACCACCCAGATCTGAGAAACCACTGGGCCGATCTTGACCAAACTTTCAGGGTATAAACTAAAGGCCTTAAAGGATAAAATGAGTTTATATTTTCAACCTCCAAGTTCCACCCCCCTTTTTGGTCTAATAAAAACTCTAGTTTTTGACTAATAAATCGAATTTGTTGTAGAATACAAATATGATCAGTGCCCCCGACTTGTAAAATAATTTTTTGTCTTAGCTTGGATTGGAATGGAAATGCTGTTCTCATGAGAAGAGCCCGTCGGGCTCTTTTCTGCTAATATCGGTAATATGTGTAGCAAAAAGCAAAGCTCAATTCGGGCCAATCGGGCAACAGCGTCAGCAGATCCCAGATGCCTTTGGCGGATTCCTTGCCTTAGGAATGCTGTCTCTCTGGGAAGTTCTTTCTGTCTTGGAGAAACGCGACCTCGCAGCACTTGATGGCCTTCCCCAGATGGCAGCAGACAAACTTGTGACTGAAGCAGCCCACCCCTGATCATTTTTCAATTCGTTTTACGAAAATATATCGAATAGCAGCTCGACGAACAGAAATGACTGCTTTAAGAACACCGTCAATGTGTAATTACGTCCTGTCAGCAGAAAGTTCATGTGTCACTCATGTTAGACTTATCATACGTGTGGGACATGAAATTTGGGCAATTGTAGAGTAAAATGTGATTGAAATGTTATAATTGAACCGCGTATTCTGACTTCGGTTATTCCAGACTACCCCATACACCGGACATTTCTGCCCGAAGAGTCTGATGTTGATGGTGCGATCAAATCCCTCATACATTCTTTTGATATGAAATTTTAAAGCCCCGTGCGTGGTTTAATTTTAGCGCTACATAAAAAAATCCATAAGAAAGTCATCAAGGGTTTATGATACAAGGGCTTTGTGACACCCTTCATTTTTCAAAAATACCACTGTTCGCATCAACACACAACTCCACGAGCCAGCAGAAAGCCCAGGCGGCCTTGATGATGGAGTCTCTCGTTATGGTCTCTCACGCCTCCATGATGGCGTCCTTCAGGGACTCATTGTTCAGGTGGCTAGCGCGATTTTGACCCCTTCTCGACTTCGCCCTGAAGAAGTAGTCGAGAGGGTTCAAGTCTGGACATTTCGGGGGCTATCCAATCTGCGTGCTACACGTGTTGGTTTCTCTCTAGGGTGCAGTACATTGATGACTCATTCGCTCTCTAATGATGTCCCGAATTCACTGAGTTTGTTATCAATTTCAAAACAAACAATCGGAATGCATTAAAACGGCGTCATGTGCCTTTCTGCTATTTTTGTCAACAATCATGTGCTTTTTTATACATTTCAACAATTCGACGTCACCCAGTAAGCGTCCCCAACTGTATTTTGGTGGTAGTTGTTCAGAATCCAAACCCAATCAAAATTTTCTGTAAATTTTGCAAATTTAATGGGGAACGTGTACAAAAAGGCCCGAAAATTACGGTAAAACATGCCATTTTTTAAGGTTTCCCAGACGTCGCATTTTTGGAGCTATGACACAATCTAGAAGAATATGCTGATGCTGACGCAGCTCCCATGGTCGACAGAATGTCGATCAAGGAGTGCATTGAGCTCGACAAGACTGGCCGTAGCTTTGACTATCAGCGCTATGGCCATCAGTGTGACGTCCGAGAAGTGGACAAAATTCTGTAGCAAACGAAAGCTTATAGTTCATGCTTGTCGGGTAAAACGAGGACAGAAGCGTCAGAGTCGAGTCCTAAGCATTCCCGCGTCTGTTCCGAGTGACGTCATGGTGGTGCACTGACCAGCTGGGGCAGTCGGGCTAACTAGCTTGCCCACAGCACCGTCATGACGTAAAACCTGCTGTAAAACCTAGCTCTCAGTATCCTTTGGGTACAAGATAAATTGGAAGCTCCCCATGGCTACTTCTTGTGCAGGGGTGCCAATAGTGGCATTCCCGCTGGTCGAGTAAGAGAAGCCATACAGTGTAGCGCTTTTTTTGGACCGTAAGACGGTGCGGTGAGGCACAATATCAATGAACGGGTCTGTTTTTAAGTAAGATCAACCAGAGTTCATACTCAGGCGCACCGGATTAAAAGGTGCACTGCCTCTTAATCCTTTTTGAGAACATCAGAGAATTTTAGGTGCGTCTCATAGTCCATGAAATACGGTACATTTCAAGTTGGGATAATGGTTCGGTCAGTGACTATGGATGGGGCCCCCTTCATAAGAACCCCCCGGGGCTCATTCCAATATCGGTGCCTTTTAAAGTCTTGGTGCAAACCTCATAATGCGAGGTCGTACGCTCCAAAGAGTGAGCTTTTTCCGTTCTTTCTGGCTTAAATGTGGAGGCCATTGAGCATCCACCACACTGTTTTAATGACAACCGACTGTTGCATTTCGACTGCTGCTGGTTCATGCGGGCAAAAACGTCATTGCGAGCACAAATGGAAACTGCGTAGCTCAAGAGCTTTATTTTATAGTTACATTTCTCCCCTCAAGGAGGAAGTGCAGATCATGGACGATGACAAAGAACAAGTATTAAATGAGGAGGACCACCTGGAAGGCTGCAATCTCTGCAGCCAAGAGTGTGTTGTGCGTCAGGCAGCACTAAGTAACCCTGCCGGCTGGTTTTATAGCTCATTCAGTGGGAAAGCTCTGTGTGTCGAGCAAATCAGCCATCTCGCACTGTGACGAGGACCCCTGCCTGGAAGAGTTCATTTCAAAACTTTGTATTGACAGATTACACCGAGTGAAGAGGACTCTACTTTCCATTTGGGAGCCTCTGCGGCCCTTTTAAAACATTGTCTTTCGAAGGAACAAAAGTCTGATACGTTGCAAAACAAACAGTTGCAAAACAACAGCGAAAAGTTCTTGGGCACTGTTAGGAAATATAAGTTAGTGACTGCCCTCGAATGGCAACCGCCCTGTAATACTAACCTCGCATGAACACACAAAACTTAAAGGTACCCGCTGTTCTTTCACGCTACTTTTGCGTATTTATGTCCGACATGAAAACTTCACTGACTTCTCCTTTAAGGTTGAGTTTCACGGGTGCATAATGTTATGACAGTTCGGCAGTATCAGCTCAAGTTCGTTTTCCTCTCCTGGTCAACAGCCAGCTGATTCGCCTGTATAACTACTGACTCTGCCGATACAGTAGTTACACGTCTGTAGTGGAAAGGCAACGCAACTCATGTAGAACCAGTTGTCCATGGTCGAACAGGACGGCAACAACCTGTGTTCCAGAAAAGTATCACTGATGACGTCTGCCTGCAGCGCCAGCTGATGCAGGCCTATGGGCTGTCCAGGTTGTTGGACGGCGGAGGGGAGTCCAAACTTTAGAATTAACAGATCCTCAGTTGACAAACTGACTCTCGATAAATCTGCACTTCGGCGCACCATACGACCCAGCGACTCTTCCTTTCTGTTGTCGGTACACACGTTACAGTAGAACTACATCCTAGCCAAGTTTACCTAACTCTCTGCGCTCCGTCAAGTACGAGTCAGTTAGCAGTAAAACTCTTTCTATAATCTGAACATCACTTCGTCCCAGTTAGGATAAAAGACAGCGCACTTTGTGTCATCTCCGTCAGTCTAATATAATCTATCACTTGGTAGTGCAAACAATGCGTCTTATGATGTTTTGTAGACCTCTCCATGGGAATGAGTGTCTGAGAGAGTTTTTTTCTACACCAGTACAGAGCCTCCACTGGTGGACCTTGGCACTCCAGCCCTCGCAGTCAAAGAGCGCTGGGCCTTGAGAAAATTCTGCGGCATCAAATGAGGATAAATCTGGGCAGAGTCCAACTCCTGCTGGGTGTTGAAGAGGTCTGACACGAAGAAGCTGTCGCAACTAGCCAACTGCAGCTGCTGCTGCTGCTGTTGCTGTTGCTCTTCCTCCTTGAGTGTGTTGTTGAGCCTGGGCTCAGAGTTGGAGTTCTTGTTGTTGCTTGGGCAGAGCTTGAGAACTCCGTTCTCCATGACGAGGGCATTCTGTTGCGGGTGTTCCAATCTGGCCATGGTACTGGTCATGGTCTGAGAGGACCACACAGAGGAGGAATGGTAGCTCCCGTAGTGATGGCCTGACGAGGCCGCACCACCCAACCCCCATCTCCCACTGTCGCTTAGATATCTGAAAGAAGATTGTGAGGGAGTGATCTGCTCAATCTCTGGTGCTGCTACTTGCTACGGCTGCGCGTGTTGCTCAAGTTTCTGGCGAGATAAACCATACGTCTATCCATGTAGGTACTTTCCCCACTAAACAGTGCGTCAGTCACTTGGGTAAGACCAGCGTCTGAATGGGCACACATCACTTTGGTCGACCCTTGACCAAACACTTGGTTTCCAGTAGCAACGAGAGAAATGAGGCTGATGGGTGATACCAAAAACAAACAGACAAACAAACAAGAGTTGTTTGCGTCTGTCCGTACCTGCGAGGCAAGTCTGGAGGCACATTGATGAAGCTGGCTAAGGTGGCGTAGCTTCCAGGGGTCAACAATGGTTGCTGCTGGTGATAAGGCAGAAACCTGGGGAGGTCCGCGCCAGTGTTGAAGTAGTTGCGCCTTCGCCGTTGCCGCTGTTGAGGGCAAGAAGTGGTCGCGGTCATTGACGCAATCATTGGCGCGTTTAGGCGCAAGTTGGCGATCGGGCTTGGCGCCAGGAGAGGAATCCGACGCTTGCGTGTCACATACATAACCTATTCACAGGAGGAAATGCTTTTTGGGTTTCATTCACTACACGTCCTACTTTGATCCACACGACAAAGCTCAATTCCATGAACCAGCGTACGAGGACGTTCCAGTGGTCTGTGGTCTAGGAGACAAATGCGGCCCAACCACGATGGTCATGCAAAACGACCTTCGAAACTTATGACAACGTCCGTGACAGCTGGTGACAATAGACTACGCAATGAAGAGTCTAAGGGTGACAGCAAATGTCGACCCCCGAACTCAAAAAAGGGGACAGCACAAGAATGTCTGGATATAAGTAACTCCGTTGCGGTTCCAAAGAGCTGAGCTTTAGTCGCGTGAGCAATTCCATCTTACAGTGAGCAGGACCGCCATGAGCGCGAAGGCGCCCGCTGCGGCACCCAACGCCACCGTCCACGAAGGGTCCGACTTTTTCTTCTTCTCCTTCTTCTCCGTGAGTTCTCTGGAGGGCGTCGAAGAACTTGTCGAGACTGAGCAGGCCTTAAGACGTCTGAGATTCACCGTCTCAGAGTCACTAGCAGTAGAGAAATTGATCTGGGTAATGAAGAAGAATGTTTGTGTTAGAAGAAGCACACACGACGAAGCGTGGGTGGTTGGCGCTCAACCCTTTGGCTGCCCTACGTGTCACTGTCAGACCCACTGGATTAATGATGACCATAATGATGACCATAATTAATAAACTTAATGAGACGTCTTCCTAAGCTGAGATGCGTATCTTTCCGACGAGATTTGCTTGGCAGATTCCACTGCTTTTGAGCTGACTTTTTGTACTCTCACCTGCACGAAGAACTCGACCTCTCCCTGAGCGACTCCTGTGCAGATGAGTCTGACCCCGAATGCCTCTTGTCTGACTGGGACGGTCCCGGTGGCGCTGATGTTGAGCGCTGGCCTCCTCCGCATGGCCGCGGAAGGACTGTGACTTACATGGATGCTGTACGTGACCAGCGGAGAATCCGCGCGCCACCAAAGCAGTAGGGAATCCACCCAGGGAGGAATCACCTACATATCCGTGACGATGAAAATTTGACTGGAATTCGCTCGATTTCCTTGTTCTCACTTGCTCACCTGTCCTTGGAAGGTCATAACGGCGTAGTGGTTGACCTCTCCGTCTCTCACGTAGAAGATCCTCGTGTCCTCATCTTTCCCCCAGTTTTGGTCGGTGAACAGGTCGAAGTTGCAGTCGACGAGGCCCCAAAACAGAGGCCACAGCAAGAGCTTTACCGACGTCGCTCTTGATGACATGTCTTTGCACAGTGAATTACCTTGCCAAGGCTGATATGATGCTGACGAAAGCACATCTTCTATTAAGAGCACAATTCATATATTCTTTGCCTTCTTATGCTGGAAGTACGGGAACAGAATAAGCACCAACGACTAAGTTCCAGTTGTGTTTTGTTGTTTTTGTTTTTGCTTCTTTGTTCGTAGCAAGCAAGACGTAGATCTCTCCTCGTTTGGATTCTCTTTGTCACTATATACAATAACTAATTAAAAGCTTCGTTCACACTATGAAAATGTCTTTTGTGATCTCAGTGGCAACTTTTGTGCCAGTGTAATCGCACATCAATGGCTTGGCTCAGCATTTCTTGGCAGCGATCTCTGCTACCTACCAGAAGTTGTTTGCTTTCTTTTTTCTTCTTCCTCGCCATTATGGTCCCAGAAAAGTCTCCTCCAGCTTCTCTCCCGATCGCCAAGCCTTGACTGGGAGAGCAGAGTGAGTGCGCGTCGTCCACATACGCGCGCGCTCATGTGTGTGTGTGTGTGTGTGTGCGTGCGTGTGTGTGTGTGTGCGTGCGTGTGTGTGTGTGTAGGAGAGAGAGCACGAACATGAGAGGTTCCTCCTCTCTTCCTGCCCATAAAGAAGAGCACAGGAAAAAGGAAAATGGTCCGTCCGGCACGATCTGACGCATTTCGGGGTGAGCAGAAAGAGGAGAGAAAGATACGAGTTACCCGAATACGTCCAGTATTTCTTCGTTCGTCTTTTCCCCGATGTTAGTTCGGATAGCTGAAAAATGTGCATCTGTCCGGTCACGAAAAAAATGTAACTTCTCCAGCGAGTGAACTTGGTGTGATTTTGAGTTAAGGTATTGTTTCTTCACTTAAAAAAGGATCGTGTTCGAATCATCCTAGGTCTACAACTCGACTCGGGTTCTCCATCAGACACCAGCTGAGTTTCCGGCTTACTCTGAATATCCTTTCTAATTTCTGGCTCGTCGGAGCCCTGAGCGCTGAGACGAACCGTTGTCTCGTGTAGTTTTCTTGCTTCCTGCCATTGGCCTTGCAACAAAGGAGGACCACGCGTAAATAGGAGGCTCTTATCGTCGTCGTCGTCTGCTCTCCAAAACACGACCACTCTCTTTTCTCGTGACAGCACATTGATTACTTCATCTTGTCGCTCCACCAGACACAACGGAACAAGTGCTTGACATTGCGAAATCACTGTGTAGAGAGGGGGGAAGAGCAAAAGAAACATCACCATACTACATAGGTACAGTGGGATCCCCAGGAAAAGCAATTGTGTGTGTACAGTGTAGTTGCACAATCGATTTTCGTCTCATGGAGTCAGTCGCTATATTTGTAGCGTGTGTTTCACTCCATTTGTCCTGTGAGCTCAATATTTTTTCAGATCAACAGCAGCACAAATTTGCTCTCTCGCTCTGTGTGTGTGTGTGTTTGGACTGTTTTGACCCAAGGTTTCTTTAGCTGCGGCGCTATGATAATGATGAACTCTGCAGAGGCCTCGCGCGTATGTCAGTTGAGGCCTTGTGGTGGAGAAGAAGCACACGCACGCTCGGGCACACACACACACATACCCATGCACGCGCAGGAGCTTTGGCCTCCTACGAATTTCTCTCAGGACTTATGCCATTTTTTGGCAGCAAGGCCTCTTAAGGGCTCAAAAAAGAGTAAAAGGGGGGGCCTCTTCCCAGTGGGGTCCTTAGGAGACTCTCTAAGAGGAAGTTCGCATTTCTCTCACCCACACAAAGTCTTGAAAGACGCTAACTTTCTCTACAAAAGTTGGAGAAATTGGAGGTTCCTCATTCAACAATTTCTTATTATTGGAGTAAGTTTTCTGAACCCGAGTTCTTGGGACGAAATCTAAAATAAAAAGGTGTTGGAACTGGTGAAATGAACCTTTCTCCCCCCTCGGTTGGTGATCAGGAGAACTCCCCCCCCCCTTTTTTTACCTCCGCCACATCCATCTACCAGGGTCAGGTCGTTAAGGAAAGCCTTAGCCAACTTTTTTTGGGTGCCCTAGATTGAAAATAGCGTCTTCTCTTCCTTCTTTGGCCCTCGCTGAGCCTTGCTTTGGCTCACTCTTGCTGTAAATTACGCCTCAGTCCCCGGAAAAAATGTCCCTTGCCCTTGTGCTTATGAATGTTGCACACATACCTACAGCGAAACAGAGAAAAGCCCCCTAAGAAGAGCCAAGATTTGCTTTGTCACAATCCCCAAATCCTCTCCCGCACGCATAAACCTAACGTGATCGAGACTGCAAAGCGTAAACACTATAAATTGAGCTACTTGATTAACTCTTGAACGTTTCTTTCCGACACTCGTTTATTAAGGAAAAAGTTACTCACAGCAGATCAAAGAGTGTAGGATCGTAATCACTGGAAAATGCCCTTCAGCGTTTTTTTGGTCCTGAAGATGTTGAACCTGTCCCTGCTCTCCTTCCTCGTAAAGGGAAACAACAAACCAGGATTAGAGATGCTTTCGCTCATTGCGCCAGTTGTCGAGTGGTACGAGAAAGAAGCTGGCTGGGAACAATGCCTGAAGAATACGTATGTGTGCTTAGGGAGCGGTCGCGATGCGCTGATTTATGTTCATATGTACATAGTACGCAGGTACTTTGCTGCGCAAATCCGGAATTTCGCTTAACAGCCTGCCATTCCTCTCGCAGTTATCCCTGTGCTTGTGGGGCCACCTCTGGACCACCTTCTCAGGCTGGTTGTACGTACACGGCATAAATACAGTTCATAGTACACTGGGAGCACCTCAGGGCCTTGACAACGACTATGACTGATCACGTCACCTGCTCCATCTCCATCGTTTGCTTTGGCTCCTCATTTTAGCAGTACTTTGATACATTAGTCAAGTCTCATCAGCTCGGACGTGTGCTTAAATCTCACCTCTACTTGCTCCTGGTATGATCCTGGATGGAGTTGAAGAAATTCCACATTGGTCCGAACGACCCTGGACTGTACTTCTGTACGCAGTACGAGAGATACATACATGCTCATGTCAAGGCACATGACACATGTCATGCGCCTTGACATGCCCGCGCAGTATCGTTGTATGCGTCACAAAACCGTGTCACTCTCAGTAGAGCCACTTAATGCTTTAGTTGCACGAGAAACAAGCACACACGAACAAAATCCGGTAGTGTAAAGCCACCTTCAAAGTAAAAAGAAAAGGTCCTTACCCGGCTTGACCTCCTCGACTCTGCCTGTGATCGGCTGCTGCAACGAGAAAGGAGATTCTTACTCACTCGTTAGGGTTTCTAATGAGGCAGAGTTTCTCCCCTCTCCATGCGGTACCACTACCGTGACTCTTTCTACACACATGTACACACGTCTACCCGAGGCCGGGGAGGGGGGAATCAAGGCTACGACAGGAGTGGGCGAAGAGGTCTTAACCCCTCAAACAAGACTTGACTGGGCGGTCCCTCAAGGGCCACTTCCTAGAGAGACATTACACGACACTTCTAACCCTTAAAGATGTGAATAACTCGTTTGACTCGTGTAGCTGACAAAGGGAACAAAACAAAGCAATTTTGGTCTGGCTGCAATGAAAATTTCGTAATAAATACAACATATGTGGTATGTAAATTTTGCTGGAAAGACCGTAGAAATGGACTTCTTTTGCAAACAAATTGAATGTTACTGTGAAAAGTCCTCGCCTTTCTAACTGGGCAGCATTAGTTGCATTTTTACTTCATCACTTTTCGAAAGTGATGTGTGAAGACCTAAAAATCAGTTCTGTTCACTTGCTTTCAGACAGCCACCCTGTACTAGAGAGAGAGCGGAGCAATTTGCCGTGAACCATTTGTCACGGGAGTCTTGGCGTCCTTGAAGCCTTCAAAATTCCTTACACGCGTGATGTTGTGACTTAGGCAAATTACTGGAAAGGTGAGCGATCTAAGTCCTAAGGACTGAGATGAGCGGGCAAAACAACCATTTCTTTGCTTACCAACGACTTGTCAGCATCGTTCTGGCTTTACAGTGACGTCAACGTATGGTTAAAATACTTTGGCGGTATTTCTTTACGGTTCATACGGCGAAAGACTTGCCTGTGAGCGTGTGAAGAAAGGAGAACCTCTCCTTTTCGTCAGGACCGGAGCGAGAGCGCAACTTTTCCTGTGCATAGGAAAGTTTTGACATGCGTGATTTTTTTCTTCCCCAACTTTTCTGTCTCTTGCCTGACCTGAACGACGAGTCCCTCCGTGACTGCCTGGTGAAAAGCTTTGTCAACGGACTCGATGTCCTGGGCTGCGCTCGTCTCAACGAGGCTCACGTCAAACTTGCGCGCGAGGCTGGCGGCCTCAGCGCGAGAAACCTCCCTGGTAAAATTGCGCATTTAGCGCGGTAGAATGAGATTTTTCGTTACAGACGCTAATGATGAAGACCATTATGACGTTAAAAAGAGTTGTGCAAGGGAAAGGCGAGACAAGGCGGGGCAGGCTTGGCTTGGCTTGGCTTGGCTTGGCTTGGCTTGGCTTGGCTTGGCTTGGCTTGGCTTGGCTTGGCTTGGCGGAGGCCTCCTCGTTTTGCTCACCAAGTGGGTAGGTAAGAACTGTTTTTGCACTTTTCTTCGCCGCATTAAGCATTAAGGGAAGATGAACAAGACCCTGATAAAAATTCTCTTGCACGGCGTGCCGGTTTCTCATAAGTCGCCGGGCGCCCTTGCCTATACGTCTACAAAAAGTGCTCCACGACACCCGGTGCAGCGGAAGAAGAGGAGGAAGCAATTTGCATCCTCATCTTGCAGAATAAAAAAGTGGAGCTATCGCAGTCAAGCTGAAGCATCAGCTTGGGCGTTTCCAAAGACCTGCTCTCCAGCTCTTGTCGTGTCCACACAAAATCGACACATGTTTGAGCAAGAGTTAACAGACAGCGTTGGTCAAGATATGTGTCCTTTCAGTATGTTGTGGCCACCCTGACCTTCAACATTTTCTGTACCTTGTTTACCTGCCCGGAGGCGCTCAGCTGAGAGTCTTGTGGCAACTTTACTGAAATGCATTGAGTCCTCCAATAACGTCTACTCACTTTCTCTGCCTCTTAGCACCTCTTTCATTCTTACATTCCAGACTCTTTTCTTCTTCTTCGTACATTTGGTAGAAGAAGTCGTCATTTCTAGTAAATTTGCTTAACTCTTCAGGGGTGAAGCCTGTGCATAGACGAGAATGAAGGCATTAATGGGGGTTGCGTTGAGTAGTGCGACTGCCTCTAACCTCTAATCCCTGGCAGACACTTTGGTGGTACACAGTAAAAGCCAGCAAATGGGCGCAGCTGTTGGAACATTTCTTCATTGGCAGTTTCAGCTTTGGAGCGTCAAATGTTGGGCAAGAGAGAGAGAGAAAGCAAAAGTTCATCCTATTTTCTACATGGGCGTTGTCTCTCCAAAGCACATTAGCATGACAGGACCTCTCTGATCCATGAAAGGATCAGAGATGGAGGGAGGAAGCCCCTACTTGACCATATGTGTGTTAGCAACCACATACGTGGAATCATATTATAGATAAAGCGAGCTGTAAAAGAGGAAGAGCTTTTTTCTGTGTTATCATAGTGACTTACTAGATCTCTTTCAAGCAAGCGCTGTCTCTTATCGTCAGATACAACAAGTACAAGTACTTTGGATCCAGCTTAGGATCCTCGTCGCAGGGCTCAGAAACTGTAATACCTCATCCTCCGTGAGTGGAAGCGGCAGAGATAAAATTTATCACTTGCGTGAGTCATCGCACATTTGCTTTTATACCGGAAAAATTCATGACTCCCCAGATAGCAAAAGCTTTTTCGGTATTCCCCTCACATGGGCGCGAGCGCGTGTGCGTGAGTGTTAAGATTAGAAGTCGTTTGGGCAATAAATTTTCAGATAACGCTTTGCTTTCTTCTTCCTGGGCTGCAACAAGGAGGGCGCATTTGCACTGGCACAGTTTCACCCAACTCAAGCTCAAAGAGTCAAGACGTTTGCTGCAAGTTCAGCTCACAAAGGTTTAGTGAAAATCGCTCTTGAACTTAGTCTGAGAGGGGTCCGTCCGAATTGTGTTGTGGCAAAAGGGTAACAGCTTAAGACACCTTTATACGGGGGGCTTTACTACTTATTTACTTACCTTGCAGACTCCAGCTCTGTCTTGGCAGCCACTAGGACCAAGGCCGGTGTGGAACCGGCCAAAGTAGGGGTTACGGACCTCTTCGAGGAGTCGTTCAGGTCATTCTCGTTAGTTCTGAGCGTGAAAAACTTATCAGATGACGCTGAGTACTCTCGCCACCAGTTGAACTTTTTCGTTCACCCGGTGCACTATTGGTACACAGCGAATCGTGCGCAATCCTTTTTTTTAACATGTTCCAAGTCAATAATCCACCAGAAGCTGGGGGAATCTGCTTGACCCACAACCACGGGACGGACAGGGGGCGCATGCTAAGTGGGGAGGAACACTTTGCGTGGTTGGACATTGTCAAGATGAACTTGGCTCGTCACAATGAGCGTGGAGTAGCCAGAAATGGGTCACCCACTGAAAAAACTGTATATTCCAGCCAATAAAGTTTGTAACTGAGTTCCCCCTTGTTGTTCTTGATCACATTCCTTAATATACAAAAACTTCCTTGCTTGGCATGCGCACCCTGTACTACGTGCAGAGGGTCTCGGCACCTGGTGACTGCGTCGTCGTGGCTGGCGCGCCTCTTCTTAGACACTTTGGCGGTCTGGCGGAAATTGATGCGTTGCGTCCACTTGTCGAGATGTGCGTGGAGTGCTTCGAAAGACGCGCGCGACGTCACCGAGAAGACGAGCATCAGGCAGTCAGCCCAATCAAGGTACCGATCAGGGCTCAGAGGAAGCTAGCAGTAAAATACAAAGTACTCAAGGGTAACAATGTCACGCTACGTATTCTGTTTCTTCATTTGCACACTTACACATTCGCTGGTGTCCATCACCCTGACCCTGACGTCATTGCCCTCAATCTTGTCCACCCTCTGGTAGGTGTCCTCTGGGGACCAAGAGAGAATTCATAGGGAAATTCATCCCTCGACGCATTTTCTCTCACCAATGTTTGGGTCGTAATCACCGATAAATCTCCTCGTCAGGTATCTCACGGCCAGTGCAGACTTGCCACATTCCAGAGGTCCTATTAGGGCCACGTTTACCTCGTACTTTGGCCTCAAGACACCGAAAAAAAAGTGGGTCATGAATCTTCGTAGCCCAGCCTAAAGCATCTTGCACAGACAAAGCAGATCAAGAAAAGAATATTTCAGAAATTTTCGCTGGAACGAAATCTGCTCAATTTTTCACAGCTTAGGCAAGATTAAGAGACTCTCACGACTGCAATAACACTGTGCAACACCTGCAACCCATCCCCACACCCCAAAAAGTACGAGAAGATCTTAAAAGTTTCAAATACAAGGTGAATATCTTGCATACAGCATTTAAACACCGAGAAATTGCTGCTTCAAAATTCAGAGTGCCTCACCCAGAATTGGTGCCTGTGAGGAATATCCTGGCCGTTGGACTGACTTTGCGCTCCTTGGAAGGCAAGCTTAAGTGATTCTCGCTCATTCTGCCGCTCTCTCAAGCAGAGAGATAAAAATTTTGGTACGTTCAAGTCTAGACTGAATGAAAATGTAATTTTTCTTTTCTGTGGCGGGGGCGGCGGACGCGGCGCGGGAGGCGGAGACGGCGGAGGCGGCGGCAGGATTATTTGTGTAAATGTTTGGCCAATTTCGGCGATCTCAGTTTATAAATGAAGGCTAAAAAAGAGGAAGGAAACAGGGCTTACATTCACAGACTTGGAGTACATTTTCTCGCCATCATCTCACCGGATACTGTGGTAAAACACAAACGTACACGTGTGTGGACGTGCAAGAGATGTGCTGAGAGCACCGAAGGCGATGTCATAAGTTATTGAGGCTCCGCAAGCACCACCACTGCCTCTACTCCCGTGGATGCTCTTCGTGGCGGAGTTCGACCGCGACGAGGTGTCGTGGGACATCCATGGCTAGATTCAAAGTACTGCTCTGCTACCTGAAAAAAGCATTTTCACTGCTTTACGTAAGTGCTCTTCGCAGTGTGCTTCACTTGCATGAAACGGGTGCCAGACTTGACATACACTTTCCATGAAGAAGAAGAAACGGTCGTAAACTCTGTCAACTACATTGTCTTCAAACAAGGCGTCTCCAAATGCTCTGTCTAGCTATGTTCCAGTCATCCAGAAAGAGTTAATGGTGCGCAGCGCATCCTTTCAGGTCTTTCTCATCCGAAAAGGAGCTCCCTTCCAGTCACGTTATGAGTGGATGAAAATGTAGTAGTCAAGGATCCAGCTGCTGGAAAAGACTGCCAGGACGTCACTGAAGCCCTGCAGCGAGAGGAAGAAACCCTCCTTGACCCACCAAAAGTATTGAAGAGGGTAATGGGGCAAAGTTGGCATTGAAGACAACTTTCCTCCTGCTAGGAGACAGAATTAGAGAGCCTCGTCCAGCATGCTCCAGAATATTTCGTCTCTTACACATTCCATGCAACAGCATGTTCAAGACTATGCTGAAAGGGATCTCAGGAGCGCGCAGAAGCTGATTGAAAGATTGCGAGTTAAACTGCTAAATCAAGTTTCATTGCAATCAGTGCGCAACTGCACTTCCTCGTCTGGGTCAAAATCAGTGAGATCTCCTGGTAGAGGAACTTCCCCAAACCTAAAGGTTCTTTGTCCAAGGCCTCTGCATTCATCTCAATTCTTCCTTTGAATTCACTATTTGTGGTCGTCCAGAATGTCCATGTAGAAAGAGAATCTCCACAGTCACGAGAAAGTGCTGGTGTCCACGACTTCAGAACTTGGACACATGCAGACGAAATTGGTCCAGACTGCGGGCTTCCTTAAACGGCTGCCAGACAAGTTGGAATCGAAGAGGAAAGATTTTCAGCTGAAAGTCGGTGATGTCATCAAGGTCGGAATCTTTAACTATTTCACGATGCCAATGCTTGCTTTTTAGTTGACAGTTGAAACCGGTGATGCTACCTGAGCACAAACAATTAGGCTACTTTATCAGAGCAGGTGAAGCTAAAAGATAACTCTATTCTGCTGAGGCTGGCACCCATATTTTGCCACATATGAAAATGATCAGTGATCAGCATCATGTCCATAAATGCGGGTACACTACATACCGTGCATCCGTAATGATATCGCCAAACCAATTTCAGGTGGGTGAAAATGGTGAGCCTTTGACTGAGAGTGAAATTGCTGTCGAGCTGCAGACAATGAGTGATGAAACCTCCGGGTTGGCAGATGAGGTCTCGAGTAAAAAAGCGACCTAGTAAAAATGGACCAAGGTAAAAAGCCATAAGTTGGAGATTGCTTCAAGTCTCACATCGTCATAAACTTCCTTTTTTTCTTGAGAGGATCTTGGTCCCCAGAATTTCGATCTTGAATAGTCAGTGGACTACACTCGCCAGTCAGAGTCAGAACCATCATTATGAATGATGCAGTTGGCAGCTAAGGTTAGCTAATTTAGCTGTCGTTCAAGTTGTCCCAGTTGTCTTCCGACAGCGAGTAACAGCTCAAAGAGACTCAAGAATCTCATGATGATGAAGCTTAAGTCGTTGTTGAGGATTACAAATTCAATTGAGCTATTTGGCCACCCAGTTTGAGATCTCCAACGCCTGATGGAATGAGTTTAAGGAGATGTGTGAACAGGCCAAGTACGTACAGATTGATCCAGCATCTATAGGATTAGAAACAGGTGATATTTATTTGCAAAAATGTGATTGTTCAAAATTGAACAGTATTCACAGGCTGGTGCCTCCTGGTCTCTGAAAAACAGATCCCCATGCTTAGGAAGTTGGTGCTCATACTGTTCTACTCCAGATGAAAGAAAATCAGGTAGTCATACTTGGTGCAAGAACTTGGTGTACCCTGGTCGCATGGCATCCCATGTACCCATGAATGCTGTACTGAATTATAACCACTTGAAGTCAATTTGTCTCCCTCGCTACTCCTGTTCTGTCAGTTACAAGCAGCTAGGAATGAAGGATCATGGTGAATCTCTCAATGCATCCAGAACAGGAGCGACAGAGTGAGTGCGTGCAGAACATGCTTAAGGACATGTTTAGAACATACACCTGCAGATTGATCTAGGGAGCCTGTCGTGGGAGGTCCTCAGGCTATCCAAGGAAGCAATAGGAACAAAGAGAAAGAAGAACGATGAAGGGAGGATACAGCAGATGGTTGTTTTCTTTAATAATAATTTTTTGGTTTTACTCATGCATCAGTGGGAGTGAGAGCGGGTACGAATCATAATCTTGGTTCTTTCATGGATGTGTGCGTGCTCATGGTGCATGAGGATATGTGTACTACGGTGACACAGCTCAAGTCCAAATAAACCTCTTCAGAAAGTATGTGTAGAAATGAGAGTGGTTGAATTGTCAGAATGTAGCACAGAGCAACACGTCAGCTCTCTATTAGTTTGATGCGCTATGTTAAAAGCTAGTTCTTTGTGAGGCAGCAGGTGCTGTGCAACATGCCCCTGCTGTCCTACTGGATTTTTTTCGATTCCCATTCGCATTGCAAAAACCTGTTCCTTAAAGAATAGAAAGACTAAAGCGTAAGAGGCTAAAGAAACCGGATTTAACTGCTTCTATTTGCTTGACGTCATAAACTTCGACACTGAAGATTTCTTCTTCACTTGGCATGTGAAACTCATCTTCAGTGGTCCTGACGCTCTCTTACGACCATTATAGCGTCTCTGCATTCTCTACAGAGAAAACTAAATGTTTATATTAGTAGAAAAAGTAATTTTTGGAGGTGTGATGCATCTTCAGCATGTCACAAGAACATGTAGACAATTGAGAATCCATCTTTACTGGATGTATCTGACCTAGTTCTCCGGAGTGCAAGACGGTCAAGGACAAAGAGTTCAGTGCAACTAACTTGATGCCAGGGTCGAGTAGACTTACAAGGATATTGACACAATCAGGCAAACATCAACTATACGGGATATTGCACATGTGTTTCAGTGAAGCCGTGGATGACGAAAATCAAATTATCTGTAACAGCAGGCTAAGTGCCCAAAATTCTACCACCTTAAGACGAACTTCTGGAGGCACTGCTACTACACAACCATATGGTGGACAAGTCAGAACAGTGAAGGACAGCTCACATTTTTATAGCCTTTTGACAGACTGCCAATTGCTCAGAGCCCAGCATCCTGAGCTCGTGTGATTCCAGTTCGTTCGTCATATTCACCACCTGGGAAAGGTGAGAAGAGGTTGGCATGCGTGTGGTGGTGGCAGCACAACGGAAAGGTTTCGTGAAACACGAACAAAAGTGTGCGCCACTGCGTGTATCCGATCTTGAGAGAAGAGAAAACTTCTGTATAGTGATCGCTGGAGAACTCGGCCATTCCAAGCTTTGGAGTGAGATCTAGAGGAAGTGGGCGTCCGTATGCTCGATCACCCCGTCTGTCGTGCCCCAACCCGGTCTGTCGGCTCGTCGACGGAGACATTGGCAGCACTGGCGATGCAGATGCATGATGCATTTTCTCTCGACTCTCATGCTTCACGAAGCCTAGCAGCCTCTCTCTCGCTCCGAAGCTTGGGTTTTGAAGCGCTTGAGCACCCGATGGGGATGGGGGTCCCCCCGTAGAGCTGGGGGTCAGGAGACCCCAGGAAGGTGTCCACGTCCTCGGTCAGGTCTTGGCCTGTCTGTGATCAAGATCAAGCCTGAGACGAACTTGAGTGTTCTTTGCACCAAGTACTGCTGTTTTTAATTCCACTTAATACGTATCCTTGGTCTGCAGCTTCAGTTTGCTTTGAACTTAGGAATGCGATTTTTGAGGAAATCGAGTCGGGTCGGGTCGAGTCTATTTAAGTAGGTTTGGTCATCTCCCCAGAAGTTAGCAGTGAGTTTAAGTGCAGTCGATTCAAGTCAGTCTAATTTAGTCTTCTAAAAACGCAAATAGCGCTGATCTTCACCACAAAACACGTGTATACGGGTGGTCAAGGCTAATTGTGGCATTATTTTTGGCATGTTGACAGTGTTTTTGGCGGAGCTGCTTATGAAACTTAGGCCAGGCATTGGTGACTCAGCTGATGCCACGGACATTTTTAAGCTCTATCATGTCCGACAACATGCGGAATCACCAGAGAATTGTCCACCTACTGCTGGCAAGTATTGGCAGTGAGCAAGTTGCTGAGGTCATTGATGTCGGCGTCGGAACTGTCAAGTGCACTTCAAGGCATGAGAGGACAAATATGTGTAGTGAAAGTCAACAGGTGCTACAGTAGTAAGGTTACTATTTTTTAATCGTGACCATTAGCCTCGGTGACCCAGTATATTGAACCTCGTTTGTAGCTGCCCAAATGGCATGTGTGAGCACATAATGTGGGTTTGGACAATGTGCTTGAATCTCAGGGCCACGATGAGAACATGTGTCAGATCTATCAATTGTGCTGTGACCGAGGAAGGATATACGTCATTACGTGAGGCGATACAAATACCGGTATATATACAGGCCCAAGTTGTCATTCCTTTTATGCCTGGCATTCATCCAACACCTCAAACGTGATCAATGAGGAAGATCGGGGGGTGCTCAAGTGAGTCCAGGAGTGTACTTATGTGAAGTTAGACGTATATCATGTGGTGTCCTCGTTTACACTAGACTAACTTCTTGTTTCACAGCAAATTCGACGTCTGCACCAAGAGCACTAAGGTGCCAGACGTGGTGGCTCTGACGTCCTACTACCTAAAGCTCGTGGACTAGTTGTGCCCTAGAGTCCTCAAGTTTTATGACCTTGCAGTGTTTATGCTGTCTGTAGGATGGAAGTGGGGTACGTATTGTTATACTGCACCGCCTAAGGAAGATAAAGTACATGCAGTACATATATGAATGAGTTGCTGTCCTTCTCTGTGCGTAATTTTTTAGCACATTCTGATGTGCAACAAGAGGCGTAGTGCGAACTATGAACCCTCATCCAGTATAGACACATATGCTAGTACCCCCATTGTCATACACCATAACTCTCGCACCCTTCAGACCCTGCTGACATCATCTACGATGCTGCACTGTAGGTACATCCTGATGAAAATGTTCCTGTCGCTGTCATCGCTGCACCGCTGTTCTGTATCCCGTGTATCACCATTGCTCTCAATCATTGTACTGAAGGAATGCTGAAAGTGAAATTCTCATGAGTGTGACACTCTGACTGGAAAATTGCCTCGCGGACAAACCACTTTCGACACGGTTTAATACTGATGGAATTGGTAGCTTTTGTTTTGCACTTCTACGCGCAGTCGAATTTCGAACCAAAGTTGGTGTCCATGAATGATGTCACTGTCAATCGGCCCTCTTAAGCACACAGTGGACTCGTGGAGTCGTGATAAATCTCAAAGTTATACGTATTTTTTTGCTGACCAAGCATTATTCTTCTTGAAAGTCCTGTATCGATCTTATGATGTGTCTCAAACTTATACGGTGTCTTAAGCTTATGATGTATCTCAAACTTATGAGAGACATCTCAGAGTTATGATATACTTGCCGCTGACCAAGCATTATAATAACTTCAAGGTTTTACTGTACACTTAGCTGCTGCACATGGGACTTCTACAGGGTCACACCGAGACGAACTGTATGTGAACTGCAATACGCATGTGTTACGTACCAGTGTACAACGCATGTCCAGAAAGACATGAGATTTGAGCCTGTTTGGGGATCAAAGCAAATGTTAGTCCGATGCATTTTTCTATTTGGTCGGTCCAGGCCTTGTGATTCTTCTCGAGAAGTGGCTGATGCTGTTGCTCTGGGAAGGGAAGATTTCTTAGGAATCAGACGTGTGTGACTAAATCAGTTAACCCTGAAGTAATTGCGTCCAAGGATGAGTTGGTCTTCCCATTCCCATAGGAGAGTGAGAAATTGTGCGCTCTGAGGCTGAACTCTGGAGATTTGATGAAATGATGATAATGGCGCCTGGCACGAGGCAGGCAAGCAAGCAACATTTACGCAGGTGGATGAATCATTCCAAGTCATAAAGAGCGGAGCATTACTAGTTCCATCTCTTTTCTCTCTTTTTGACATACACACACACACACACACACACACACACACACACACACAAGCTGTTGCTGACTCATTTGTTTCTCTCTCTCCCCTTTTCATACCTGGAGTCATTCCTTCTTCCACGAGAAGACGTGATGATTCATGCAGAACAAGAAGAACTCAAGCACGAGCGTTAATAACTGTTCAAAGGAGACGGAGATAGATGTTATCTGTAAGGAAAATATATAAAACACACTGGAGCATAGTGTTTGTGCGTCATGGAAAGAGTGGATATTTGCTCATATCGTACTTGCTCAACGGCGAAAAGTCACTGTAAGACAAGCGGAACAGTTGAGACAACTCGTAGTTGCACAGACAAACTTGTACAACAGGTATTACCTACACAGCTTGGCATCCGGTGGCGGCGAGCACGTCGGTTCTCACGGGTAAGGGAACAAGCGTGTCCACGCGTGCGCTCATGCGCCAGGGCGCGTTATTAGCGCTTTTTCTACCTCTCTGCAGTAGTCTGAATGAGAACCCCCTAAAGGGGATCTCCATCTGCGACTCACTGCGACTACCTTAAGACATGAACAAAGCGTCGGCCATGGGCTGTGATAATCTTATGTGTATTCTTCCAATAAGCTCCTCCAGCTGCTTATTGTGATCTTGAGAGGCCAGCATGACGATGGCGTCGCGTCTGATGTTTGTATGCACAGTACTAACTGGTGAGTTATGCCTATACTTACACTGCTACATCAATGCATAGGTGCCGTCACACGTGCTGGTACATACCTAATTTGGCATCCTTTCATTTCTGCAGGTGTTTATGCCAGGGGAAGTGTCACTCCGGCGCTGTTGCTGGCGCCCGCCAACGCTAGCGTCTCCGCTGGTGTCTCCGTCACTTTAGGGTGCAGGGCCAACGTGGAGGCGAGATTGTGCCAGTGGTCTTTCTTCTCGCAAGAGCAACCCCTTGAGAGGCGGGATCTGGCGGCCTTTTCACCCTCTAGTCGACATAGCAGAGAGCGGGGGAAAAGTGATCCAAAAGTGAAGATTTACGACAAAAGAATTCACAAAACTCATGTGGGTGCTGGTGAACGCAGTTTTATACTTGCAGGACTGCTCAGTGCAAATCCCTGACGTGACCACGAGGCACAGCGGACGTTGGGTGTGTTCCGTGCTGCCGATCAACCGCGGCAGAATGTTCCTGGTGTCAAAGCCAGCGACGCTCAAGGTGGTCCCCTTTGAAAGCAGCTATGTGCCAAGAGGTCAGTTTTTCGTTCACTTTTGAGTCTTTAGTCTATTAATCTTTGGTGCTGCTGTCCTTTTCTAGCCTCGACAAGTACAAGTACGACCTCGACAACCACGACGACAAGTACTACAACGACTACAGCAACATCCACGACGACTTCCGTGACAAGTAGACGGTCGACACCATTTCGGGCGCCATCTTCTTCTGGATCGAGGCTGAAGCCTGCCCCCTTTTTTGTCATCGACCGCAACCCGGACGGATCAGTGAACATCACTTGGGTGCTGGAGGCCATTTCGGGGCTCCACAAATGCACTTGGATTACACCTGGCAGGGTTCGGATCTCCACAGAAAGGTGAGACGATTACTCGTATCAACATCATGCACAGGAAATGCCACTTGGCAGGTTTTGTGATGTTGTCGGAGAAGCTTCCGCACATCACATTTTCGTATTTCCTTCTTGTTCGTCTCTTTCGTCCAATTCTGGCGGATAAGTGGAGCATGTCAAGTACGGGCAATTGGGCATTTCATGCAAAGAACAACATTTCAGCTCTCTGTCTAACTCCGTCTGGGTTTCGCGCTCCAATTCCTCCTGCGGAATCCGGATTGGCCGGCCGCCGGACAATAATCCAGACGTACCCGGCGACCACGAAGGCAGCCCTACCTCCTCCATCTCCATGACTGGTCACTGGTCTGTTATCGCCGACTACTTTGACGGAATATCACATAGGAAACTCACATCAACACTGAAAATCGATCCAAGACCAGCAGCGCCCCCAGCCGCTCCAGTCGTCTCCGTCGAACCAGTGAAAAACACGACAATCGCTGTAGAAAATAAGACCTCGATATTCGGTAAGAGCGACCACGTTCTTTGTACTTACTATTTCTAGGATAAGGAGGAATTCCTTGTCGCAGGCCTGCGCATTCCCGGCACATCCCTCCTCACAGTCCTTCTGGTACTCGTCTGCGCGGCCTCCACAATCGTCCTGTGCTGCATCACCTGCATCGCTTACAAGTGCTGCTGCAGAAAGCGACACCAGCCCAAACAGAACAAAGACAAGGAGAGGCCGAGAGCTCTGAGCGTGTCCGTTGTTGCTCAGAATTCTTCTATTGTTGGCATCTCCAGTCAGAGGCCCAAGCTGGTGGACAATCCCGACTACTCAAATGCAAGGAGGCAGCTTCCTCTTTCCAACGTCCGTCAGAACATCGCTGGAATCGAATCTCCAGCGGAGAAGCCCGAAGACATCAGCTACAGTCACTTGATGTTTCCAAAGAGGTTCCCCACTCATTGTGCCCCGGACTATTACGAGCCGTTGGTTTGAGGTCCCACTTCAAAACGTCAAAGATTTGAGTCTCTTGGACTTAGGCTTGGCTGTGTTCGACAACAACTAAGACTATGTGAGTGTGTGGTTGTTGTTGTTGTGTAACAGGTCTCATCAGTTTGTGACCTCCTTCATAATAGGTCTGACTTATTCACAGGGTGGCCCGAAAAGGTAACGTGGTCTAATGTACAGCGATCGTCAGGATTTGTGCGACCAATAAAGTAGCAAAAGGTCACTAGTGACTCTTGATCTAAATTTGAACTTCCCGCCAAAAATAGATTGAGTGGACCATTTGGCAGCAGAAATAAGCCCAATCGGACAACAAACATGAGTGCTAGTACAGATTGTAGGAGGAGACTCTGAAGAGACTCGTTCAACCATCATGCCAGGAAATCTCAATGTCCTTAAGATTTGTGTCCTTTTCTTTCTTTTTTTGCAGCTGCCAAGTGCTCTAGACAATTTATTTTTGGTGGAAAGTTTAAATTCAGATCAAGAGTCACAAGTGACCTTATTGCTACTTTATTGGTCGCATAAATCCTGACGAGCCCTGTACGTGTTGTCGGCTCAAATCGAATTGACCTATCAATTCATAGGTGGACAGAAGACATAGATGTAAGATATATTTCTCCTATCGTGTGGACGCAACCATCACGCGTTATTATACCGTAGTGTGTACCTATAAATTAATTGGACAATTTGAAGGTGAGACCGTCTTTTGCGCCACCCTGTACGTGTGTGTGAGGTAGTATGAACTCCGCTACTGCTTAAACGTCCTCTGGGATTCAAACCCGAGACATCTGGCATTGCAAGCTATAGGGCTCTTCCACGGCTTTGTAGAAACTGGTATTTCATCCAGGCTTGAATTTCCGTATGGGTGACTCAAATATCCGGTACTCAAACTGGGAGGTTTCAGTTGTCGGGTGCTCGATTGTCCGGGGCTCAATGTGCTGTCTCCTTGCTAGTACTCCGCCGGTCACCTACATGACCACGACGTATCCTGCCAAGAAGAAGCCGACCCGGACCAAATTGGACGACTACTACGAGCACGTGGCGAGGCCAGGTCCTCCCTACGAGAACGCATCCGTTGAGTTTGCCACCTTCGGCTTCGCTAGTTTGCAAAGGCAGAAACGAGCCACATATGGTTACCCCAGCGCCGATGGACCATCCAGAAGATACTCAGAGGCGCCTGCATCAGGCAAGGCGATCTCAAATAACTACGCTACCGTGCAAAAACAGGCAGGAAATGTCAACGTCCCGAGGGACTACGCAACGTTGAAGAGAGAGATGATTCGATCGGTACATGACGACGCAAGACCCGATGACAGAAGGTGTTACGCCGCTCTCAAGCGAGACAGGTTCCGAACGGCAAATTCAGGCGCGCTCACCCTTGGAGAGCGGCTGTTCGAAGAGTTCCCTCCACCTCCGCCGCCGATCACAGATTTTCCTTCAAGGTCGAATGGCGCTGCAATCGCCCGTTCGAGCGACAGCAACGGGTCGTCGGACAGCGGGGTCAGCTCCGATGGAGCAGAGATTAGAGGAATTCTGAAGAAGACTTAAGAAGCAATGGACAGATTGCTGCACTCTTTGTTTAATGTGATATTACAGCATGTTCTCATTGTACGGTACTGCACTTGAGAAAGGCATATATGCAAGTGTTGGCCAGTGTCTCAAAGAAATTTCTTAATGCAATTTCAAGCCCTCCCCTTCAAAAATCGAGTCACATTAGCTAGGAGGTTTGATTCCGCATTCACAACTCCTGAGACAACCCCTATTCTGGAGGCGACCTGGAGCTTTCGAGGATTTGGCGTGGTCGTTTTGTTCTTGAGCCAGCAGCTATTGTGATGCTTCTCGACCACATCTTTTACGTCTTCAGAGATCCAGGACCAGTGAGAGCATTGAAGAGAGGAGTTTTTGCAGAGTCTATGACAGGTAAGCGCTGACTTCACTGATACGCTGGAGACATCATTCCCTGGGAAGTCGACGTCCTCGAACATACGGACTGATCGGGGATCTTCGATGAAAAAAGATCCCAGCGAGTTTGAAGTAGCAGAAGGTGACTGGCGCGGGCGAGTGATGATAGCTGAACGATGGACAAGCACCTGAGTGAAGTACAACGTGTCAGTATACAATGATAGAGTACATTTTTGGTTTATCTACTTACAGTGTATTGTCTGAGTTGTGTCCAGTAGTGCAACTACAGTCAATTTTATGCCGTACTGGTACTGTAGAGCAAGTAACTTACAGCTTTGGTCACCAGCAAGGTGGTAAGAGCGACGGCAGTGATGACCACGACGAGGACCATCGCGAGCACGGTGCATTGCTCTTTAGAGAGGGTAAGGACACTGCCGCCACCTCCGCCTTCGCCAGACTTCCGAGTATTTAAGAAAGTCTCAGCCGGTGGCAGCGACGTCGGCGGGGATCCCAGAAGCCCCAGGGGATGAGGACGAGACAGAACCGACTTGGCATTGTAGTAGTAGTCGTTGTAAAGGTCGGCAAATACCGTAGGGTCTCTGAGATGACAGAGATAGATCACCGTAGAGTCACTTGAGTGTTTTTTCTTTCTCCTGTAGGTGGATTACAACCAACTAATGTATGTCTTGACCGTTAAAAAACACTTGGACAGGCTGCATAACAAATGCTCGACTCAAGTGACTCTACTGCTCCTCTTCTTTGAAGACGCCCCCCTGTGCAAGGCCTCTGGCAAGACGTAGACGTCAGTGCTGAACACGTTCTCATTAGCGTGAGCTTCTGGGTCGGTGCTGGAGGATGGCATAGTTTTGTCCACGCGACTTCGAAAGGAAATCTTGTTATTGTGCCCATGGCAGGAAGTCTTTTTTCATCCTTTTCTGGTGTCGATAACGGCAGTGTGAAGCTATGTTTCGTTATGACGCAAGTCATGACGAGCTAAGAGGTACGCCCACGCCAGCTACCTAACCTTCTCATAGTTTCAGCAGCTATCGTCCCTTATGTACTGGGTCTTCACCATTATGACACTAAGTAGAGGATTCAAAGTATCAGTGTCATATGAAAACACAAGATAGCTCAGTGTAGATTTGATTGACAAGACCCTCGCTCGGTTTCCCTCTCTATCATGCGCAAGTTGGGGAAAATAGGTCCAAAACCTCACTCTGGACTCAAAGACGTACATTTTTTCACTTTTATGAATACATATGTGCTACTATGACTTTCTCCATTGAACTTTTTCCTCCTAAGGCACATCGGGTTGTGTCCGGTAGCGCAACTGCAGTCAATTCCGTGCCGTACTGGTACGGTGGAGCAAGTAACTTGCAGCTCTGGCCAGGAAGGTGGTCAGGGCGACTGCAGTTATGACCACGACTAATAGCATCGCGAAACATAAAAGTTCCTTATAGTGTCAAATATGAAAGCTTCCCTGAGTACCCTCTTAAGACATAAAACACGCTCTGTGTGTGCAACTAGTCTCTGGACACTGACCTAGGTTCATGCTGGACTTTTGCGAGAACTTCAAGAACGTTGTGTAACTTCACGTTCATGATTTTATTTTCAGAATGTATTATTTGTTGCGTAACTTAGCACTCTGTTGCGTCGCTGACATGATGTCTCACAGCATTTTTTTGTGTCAGCAAGTTTGATTTCAGTCCGTCTACAACAAGACATCTGGAGCGTCGTCGCTTCCCAAAGTGAAGATGGCCGTGTGCGCTGTGGTCGAGGAATTGCTGGAGAAAGACGCGGGGAAGAAATGTCTTTCCTCTTCCTCCTCGTCTTCATCTTCTTCTTCTGGTGCTACACGCGTTGACACGGCCGTCGCAGTCGTCATCGCCGCCAGCATCGGGTTCAGCTCATGTGACATCACGATCCCGTTCTTTCGCGACCTCTGTAATTTTTCGGTTGCACCGAGGCCAAAGATCTGATGGGCCTCATTCGACAAGTGCGGAAAGCTAGAAGGCTTTCGTAACAGTTTTCTCTTCTTTCCATTGACAGCCCAACTTTGTTTGTAAGACTCTGGCACAGGTGAGAGCCCGAACGCGCGTCTGATGTCGCGCTTCAGGCGCCTGCGAGCGCGGTAGCCGTAGAGGGTGGCGGTGGCCACGGGTGAGGTGGACGCCAACACTAGGGCAACACATCCAAGCGCTTTGACCGCCAGCTTGGGCACGTTCAGCAACTGGATCAGTCTCGATAGGCTGAGAAAGAACGGGGCCCAGCATACTGCGATCATGAAGAGCACGAGCAGTGACAACTTTGCTGCTCGAGTCTCCTCGCCGTAGTGAAGCTTGCGAGTGAGGCTCAGGCGAGCGCTTGACGCTGCCCTGCTTAGCTTAGAGCCCAATGAGTGGAGGCCGTAGAACGACAGAGAGGAGGATGGCATGGACTTCTTCATCGGAGCTTGACCATTGCCGTCGCCTTCATAGAAGGAGGACAGAGTGTGGCATCTACGCGGGCCTTGATGCTGTTGATGTCCGACGTGCATATGATGATGGTGGTGATGGCAGCAGCCATGATCCAGAACGTGGTTAGCGGAGCACACAGAGTTCCTGCGCGTGCGCATTGAGTTTTGACGAGCAGCCACAAAAATTTTGGCATAGAAGATAACCAGCAGAGAGAAGGGTGCGGCGAATGCTGCCACAGTTATCACGCTGCCGACGATAGCGCCGCTGGCAACACCACTACCCAGCAATCCGGCGGCATCGGCGGCGCTCAGACCGCCGAGTGCGGCGCTTGCTATCCAGGCTCCTGCACAAAAAGCGCTACAGCGGCGCTCGTTGACGCGACGGTGATAATCCAGAGGATCGAGTACTGCCAGATATTGATCTCCGCAGATGAGCAGGTGAGATGACATTGAACTTGTGGCGGCTGCCACCGATACCGCTGCCAACAATGGTGGCATGAACCTCGATGAGCCAAGATGGTTTTCTGCGATGCACAGCGGCAGGAAGACCAGGCACGAAAAGAGGTTGGAGATAGCCAGGTTTAGCAGAAATCTGGAACAAGAGAAGTGTGTCACAAGGAGACTTTTTTATGCATCATACAATTCCTCGTCACAAAAACGTGCCTCATGACGAACATATTTACAGGAGCAAAAAAGTAGAAAAATTCGACGAAAAACTTCCGGATTTGGATTTTTTGTTCTGAACACGCGAATCATGAACAATTCTGCCCAACAGACCTTGACCCGTGTTAACTGTCTTTATGGAGCTGATCACGCTCAGACAAAGAGATGTTAAAGGATTATGACAACATCAGGGGCATGTAAAATGTTAGACGTGCTTTCAGGCGGACACCACCAGTGCAATTCTCTCCTTTGTCTGGCGCAAAACCAGTCACTGATGCAACTGCGCAGCTAATGTCACACCACGTGATGCGTCACCTAAGCAATCGTCTCGCCCACAGGAAACAAAGAAGTTTTCTCCAAGGAAAACAAAGAATACAATAAAGACTGACCTGTTACTCATTTGCGATCGAAATGCTCTCCTTCGGATGTAGACGAAGACGATAACGGAGTTAAGGGGGAGACCGACGAGCACGCATGTGGACAACACCAGGTCCAAGGCAATGGTGAGCAACATCCCTGAGGAACCATCCAACCTAGAAAAGGAATGAGTACGTTCAAACTTTGATATAGAAAACCTATAGTAAGGATATTCCATTAAGCAAAGATTGTACTACTTTCCGAAAATTTACTTCATAAAAAACGACCCCCGTTACGGTCGAGATCTCGATACGGTGAACTAGAGACCGCTGACGGGAAACTTTACCATATCAGAGTTCGACTGTCGTTCTACCATGATACCTTTTCTAGAATGAATGTGTGCGCTTTCTTCATACATTGGATTCACATTGTCAGCTAAGCTTATTGTATTCATCCTTAGTCAATCCACATTCATGCGCGAAGCCGCAACATTGTTAATTGACATTCATGAATCGCGAGAGCATTTGAAACATTTTATCTTTGTCCTCGGTTGTTGCTGGCCTTGACACCAAAGTTACTCGAGCATATTGGTACAACATACAGTCGTCGCGCAGTTTAGCAAGGGAGATATCTTGACTCAATTCGCTCTGTAAGTAGAGCTCAGTTTTGTGCTTTGACGTACTCGTAAAACCGAGTATCTACGACACGTGCGTAGAAATACTGGAAACTATCGTAACTTGTTACACTGGTTTCGGACCATAGATTAATACATATCTGCGACTGTGTCTGTCACAGAATCTAGGCATTCATTCACTAGGTAAGTCAGGAAGAGAAATGTCCGACTCCCTCTTCCTGAAAACTTGCAGTTTTTTTTCTGACTCCATCTCCTGTCATTCCTGCTGTCCTTCCTCATGCCATTGATCACCCCCTGTGGACTTCCCCATTGTCTTCTCTTACTTCCTCTTATGTCTTCCCCAGGCACTTTTTTTTCTTGACCCACACTGTACACACTTATGTATCCCTTTTCAACTGTAAAAGTGCATTTGTTCACGCAGGGGGAGCGAGAGAAAAAATGTCGCCATTTCCTGTGCTAAAAGTTACCTTTTCTCAGAATGATCTTTGCCTCTGGACCCCTTTTCCAGTCTGGAAATCTTTTTTTTCACTCACTTGGCAGTCGCATAAACAAAAACAAGTGACCGGATTCGTCCTTCTCCGTCAGGGAACTTCGAGGGACACGAAACGACCCCCAGTATGAACAACGTGCAATTGCTCATGTGTGCACTAATATAGATTTAGACATATTATGTCCATACCCCCCTACACACTCACAGCAGCACTGACGAGAGGTGCACGTATAGTAGCGAGTAGAATATGAGTAACCAAGAACGGGTGAAGCACGCAAAGCAACACGAATTGTGAGTGAGTTGCCTCGAACTATCACATTTCAATAAGTTAGCAGGAATTTCCGTGCTAAAAACAGTCGAGGATTTAGAGATTAAACTAATCTATCTTAGAAGATCTCCTTTTGACGAAAAGAACGTAAAACTCTGTACAGCTGAGGCACGACGTACACTGGCTCATCATACAGGGCTACATGCTGGTTAGTACCACGTGACTGGTGGTACCACGTGCCATCAATGTCATCATTGTCCTCACACGACGTTTTTTCTTGCTTCGTTTGTGTGCTCGGACGCCCTTGATTGTCGGGACTTTTTCTTTTTCGAGGTCCAGCCGGCCATTTTCGGATGTTGTTCGTCAGTTGGGCAAACAAGCTTGGAATTCCCTCTGACGTCAAACAATTCCGAGTGCTTATTTTTGGGAGGTTCCCTCGACCCACCTACCACCCACACCTTCTCGTGTCAACTTTGAGAAAAGCGTTAGGAATATGAAGTCATAGGACAGAACACTACTCTTTAGCTGTACAGGCTGGTGTTCGCTTGTATCGAACTACACTTCTCTGCTGAGTCTACCGAGAGCAAAATTCTGCAGGCAAAGCTGCACTTGCATAAGCAAACCTTGCTCCCGCTACATCAGTGATGACGCTTACCCGATTTCTTCCATTGCTGCTATTGCTGAGATCCTGAGAGTTCTTATCAGGGTGCACCCAAATTCTGACAGCTAATGCACATTCTTCAGAATACACTGTTTCGAAGGTGTTAACACCGGCACGACACTTTTTCAACTGCTGCTAGCTCATGCCCGCCGCCCGCAGGCCAGTTCAAGGCGTGCTCTGCACTGTGGAGCGTCTCTTCTCTCTGCCCCACTCTCTCTAAATAATTTGTGTGGAGAGAGATAAAAAGACGGTACTATAGTTGTTGAATCAATGCCGAGTGATGATCACCTGGACCAAGCGTGATGTCTCGGAAAAGAGAAGGGCGGAACGGGCGGTAAAGCAATTTTCTGCCCAAAACTCTCCAGAGACTGACTCAAATTGAAGTTGGCCGTGGCCCTCAAGAAGGCGCTTTTCGCACAGTAGCGGACGTCTCAGTAAAATAAGGCAGGCTCAAATCTGTCTCTCAGCTGACTTTGTCACTGTGCACTGCAGAAATGGGTTTGCTGCAGTTTGATGCACCCGTGGCCAATGTGATGCGCCCTAATCTTGAACGAGTTTCCTGGCATGATATCTACCTTGTTGCTGCTCAAAATAGACCCAGAGAGACAACTGCGTGCACGACTGCCATTGATGACAGCATGGGTGGGAGGTACTTTCTTTTTTTCCAGCTCCTCTCTATCGACAGAAAGAAAAGAGTGAACTTTGCCATTCAGGAGACCTCATGGCAGATTGCCTTTGGTAACATTTCGGGCCAAACCCTTCGTACGTTACCCTGCTTTCATGCAAAATGTATGCAGCTGCAAGCATTCAGTTCTCTTCTTGCTGTGCCTCTAGGCCCTTGACCACTGGAGAAGGAAAAAAGATAGAAATGATGCAGCTCACGTCATCAGCGGAGGAGCAGGTTTTTTTTACCTGCCTACTCCCCTACCTGGGGATATGTGACATGCTGATGTGTCTGCTACTGTGCAGTATATATGGATGTGGCACGTAAAGTAGAAGCTCAGTGGCTACTCCGGTCAAAGCTGCATTGCATGTATGATGTGCACCACAATTGGCTCCAGCATGAAAATGGCTGTGATGCAGAAAAATGCACAAAGGAGCGGGGAAAGGTTTAGCGATCCATCAATCATCCCAAATGAAACATTTTTTGCTTACCCCATTTTGGCAAAAACACGTTTATGTTGCAGCTGAAAGGCAAAACAGCCAGAAATGCCAGACTCATGGCCTCTTCCTGGCAAGGTAAGGCAAAGGAGTTGGCTCTTGTTGCGTTGAATTAAGCGAGAAAAGGTGCCAGAAAAACCTTTTTCTTTTCTATTCTTTTAAACTGGCGAAGGAGATGTGGTCTCCATTTCTCACTACATTTCATTCTGGGACACTTTGGCGGCTTCTGTGTGGGACACACCGTCAGGGAACAGGGCTGGCCTACTCAACCGCATCAAGGACAAGTGGGACAAGGTCTTTGACGCTAGTAACCACAGCCCACAATGTGACGTGGAACATGCTTTGGCACGTCAGGGCTATTGCCGATCCCATCATGGAACTTTGATAATTAAAGTTCTGGCTATGATTTCAATGAGCTGTAAATATCAAGCTTGTTTGTTTGTTTGTGCAGAGTTCATGAAAATGTGATGAATTGACACGTCCCCGTGACGGGAGGAATCTGTGAAGATCGACATCAAGCTTTTTAATAGTTGTCCAGCTTGATCTTCATGATGACGGGAGGAGCTGAGTCACTATGGTTAATTAAGCCAATTCTGACATATCTGGTATAAGCACCTTACCGGTGGCATTTTTAAGTTCCCCGAGATGCTGGTGTTGGCAGGAGGATGAAACATTTTGACTCGTGCATACCAAGTCACATGTGAAGCGATGCATGTGACCAGCAGACGTCTCGTGGCACGTGACGACCATGGCTACGCGGTGCACCCAGTAGTACAGAGGCCTTGAATGGGGAGTTCAAGTGATGCGCAAAAAATCAGGTGTTTTGCTACATAATCAGATGTACTCTCGAACCGGACATGACAACTGCAGGAGGTGTTGTTTTCTAATTCAAGATCCCACACGAATTTTCATTTGCAGTTATACGAAAGATGACATTCCCATTAGCTGATGCTAAGAGGAATCAACATCAAATCCCTTAAATTCTAATTTTTACGTACCCTCTTGAATTTAACGCTTTCACCACTGCAATGGACAGTAACGCTTAGTAAGTCCAATGAACTACATGCTAAATAGAGCTTTGTGGACCTTTCGTGCTGCTCTCACCTCAGCCCTGGCCAGTAACTTGCATGGACGTCACACCCTTGAGATGCTGTTGGTAATCCCAAAAGCCTTTCAGTGACCGAGCACCCTAAGTACAGTCAAACGGGGAATGGCCAAGGCCGCACTGAGTTTTGCCTACCTCTTTCACATTCTTGCGGGCCTGGATCATGGTGTCGTTGAGGTCCTTGGAGAGCTCTTGGCGGGAATCATGACAGTGCAGGACAGTGCATTGATCAGTACTTTGTGTACTGAACGCCCTGCGTCATATGCATTAGGCACAAGATCAATTTCTGTGACCAGTCCAGTGAGGCTTTTACTTTTGAAGGGGGGGGGGGGAAGAACTGGGGCGGAACACCTGTCATTGTGGTGGAATGAGGGGGCGAACCAAATTCACTAAAAAGCTGCTTCACCTCTAAAAGATGGCCGGAAAATGCAATTTTCCCCTGTTTTCAAGAGGGGGGCCGTCACTTCTGAATGGCTCTGTATATTAGGGGAAGTACAAAAATATGAGCAGCAAATACCACCCCACTTGATGCAGCTAAGGCCTTTTTTTCTACTCTCGGCTGTGACGGCGTAGCTACAAACGCAGCTTTTATGAAAGAGGTGAAGGTACTTAGTTCAAGGTAGAGCTGACTTTTTACAAATTTTTGTAAGTACACTCGCAAAAGTAATATCGACAGCTAAAAGCACTTCGGAAGTCTGGAAACACCTAGGAAGTCTGGCGACACCTAGGAAGTCTGGAAACACCTAGGAAGTCTGGAAACACCTAGGAAGTCTGGCGACACCGAGGAAGTTGAAGGAACACCTAGGAATAACTGGAGAGGAATTTTGCTTACACTCAAATATTAACATAAGCTGTTGGAAATAGTTTTCTCCCTTTACCACGCCAGAAATTTCCGGCAAAGCAAGAAGACATGTTCCAACCAGTTCTACTTAGTGGTGACCCTGAAATGTAGGTCTTTGACTCGTCCAGTTTGAACTCTCTTAAGGGAAGAAAAATCCAGTCAGTGGCTGATAATAGCAAACGCCTTCAAGTATGAATTAGTACTTTGATCGCCCTCCCTGGGCCTTGATTACAGTCTTGCGTCACCTAAATTTAGCTGCACCAAGTTCGTCGAGGTGGATGGCGTTGTCAAACTCAGGGTTGCCAAGCTTTCAATATCTTTATAATGCAGAAATATGAATGATAATATCATGAGCGTCAAGGTGTTTCCAGACCTATGACTCTCACTGCACATCGGGTTTGACGTAAAGTGTAAACTATTCCAAACACATGACTACGAACTTTTGAAAAAAGCAGCCTCGTACATCTGTGCCCAGTTCTGCATTCTTGATGCGTAATCGTGCCTCGAAGTTGGTAAGCAGTGTCTCAATCTCTATCAACCACTTGTTATACTTGGTTGAGCATGTGTGTGAAGAAATGCAGTTAATTCTCGAATTAGAGACTTCCAAATTGACGATGGTCACCGAAGTAGCGATATCTCCTCGACTTCCGTTTCTCGATCACTGTATTCACACTGCACATATGTGAGTTTGCGACCAGTTGCACAAGTGCATAGGTGGCGGCCTTCTTAGAGGCGGCCTTTGCCATCACGATGCAACAAAGCAATTTCTTTGCATGCGACCAAGTTCTCTGGCGAAGTGAAACCTTATGGACGACGGGCTATTATCCCCGAAGCCCTCACCAGGCGTTGTTGCTTTCTCGCAGTAGTGGTTTGGAAGCTCACCAGGGTAGAGACTAGGTGGAGGACGACATACATGGTTAACACTCGCGGCGCTGAGCGCATGTCTGTTTGTCAGCAGCAACCGTTGATAGCACGTCAAAGGCGACCGAGTCTTCGAAACTAGTTGGACATGTGTAAATGTCAGTGCGCTGTAACTGGGGCACGTTGTTCTCTCCACATGATTACCCAACGTATTGCATCTTTCCTTTGGGCCTGCATTCGTCTCGCATTCGGACGCACATGAGTGCTGGCGCACGTGGCGCTGATTGACGCTTTCAGGAAGGGGTGACATAGGAAAATCTAGAAAGGTACCAACAGTGTCAGCCCTTCGACCAATGAGTGTTCTTTCTAATATGTTCTCCGCAGAGGCAGGGAAAAAAATCTTGAAATAAAGAAACAAAGGCACGTGAAACCACCAAACCAGCCAAGATGCAAAGAGCCAGCATCCCTGAAAGGCCACGAGGAATGGGCTCAGAACTCATCCAGGCACACAAATGGTAAGGATGCCAACGCACATACCAAGAGTCAGTATAGTATTATCAATTGCCAATGCGTAGAATTATGGAAGTTAGGCGACACCATTCTTTTTATCTCACCGCGTCTGAGTTTGAATCATGCAGAGCTCCATTAAACTTGAAGCTACACAAACTATACTTACATCATTGGAAAGCTGGAAGACTTAGCTGTTGAACTTTTCACTTTACTTGGGATGAAATTGCATATTAAAGGCAGCACTGGCAATTAAGCAAAAAAATTACTACATACACTCACCTCTCCACTACAGAGCTGGTGTTCAAATACTTTTGGAGGCAAGTGTATGCAGCTACTGCGTACATATGCAACCACTATTAGTCGATATGCATACATGCGAATGAGTGATTTCTGTGCATCCACATTAAGCTGTGAGATGTGACTTTCTATGGGCTCAACAGAGTCACTCTAACGTGGGGAGAATAAATGCAAATGTCAACAATGATGTACACGTAATTGAGGAACAATGGGAAGTGACAGTGTGGAATAGGGTGGGCCTTTGGAGGCAAGTGTATATACAGAGATTACTCATCATTGTTCCCCTAGGTACATGTTATTGGAAGGATTAGTGCTATGCCCCTATTGGTCAAACTGTGGCCTTGCGGTAAACTCGCATCTTCCTTTTGCTCTTGACAAATTTCATATTGATCGCACTAAGTAAATCAACAATCGTTCATTGCTACATTGCACGCTCGACGCTAGTGAACAAGATTTGTACGTCAGCTATCTATGTTTTGCTGCATCTCGAAGCTCACGGCGTTCAACCATGTACGAGATTGTAGATACATCAGTAATTTCTGTACATTGGTTTGTACAGTAGTCCCCGCCCATCGTGACACTAAATCAGCTTCCAGCACGTTGGGGCAGTAAAGTCTATGCCTAATACGGAAAGCACGGGGTACTCGTCAAAATACTTTTGGAGGCAAGTGCAAATGACCGATTTCTGAGCGTACGCTGTGAGCTGGGAGGTATGACTTAGTGTGTGATTAACATTGGAGCGGAGTCACCTTAGACATGGTGAGAATGAACGCAGAGGTCAACAATGATGTGCGTGTATTTTAGAAAGAACAAAAATGGCAGAGCACAAACACAGTAGTAAAAGTAGCTAAAAGTTAGCAGTTAAAAACATAGTAGCAAAAAAGTACGTCTCATTGAGTTCAAATCTTAGGTACTAAGAGGAGACTTGTAGAGAAGAAGTGAAGAACTCGCTCCTCATCTGAGCTCAATCAGACGTACTTTTAGTAAGTAGCATTTTGGAAGATAAAAAGTCAATCCTACTGCACTGCAGAGTTTCATAAGTATATGGGATTGGACAATTGAGGCAAAAGGTGGTAGACAAAATACGTGAGAATGTTCGGTCAACATTACACATTAGACCTACTCAGTTACTTTCTAAACGCTAGACGGCAGCACCTTATTGCAATGAAATTGAAAAGAATGTGTATTGAGCTTTGCCTTCAAAATCTGAGTACCTTGTCATGTACGGAATTTCTGTCATAAAACTTTATCGAGGGTCTCCAGCAAGCCTTAGTGCCTCAACCATTTGATAGTGTGTCTTTCTGATGATGCCTTCCAAGCACCATATTAACTCTCATTGTCATGACTTTTTATGCTGACAGAAACTTTGTAACTTACAGAGCTTGGGACATAAAAGAAAGATTTCACACGTTAAACGACTCAGGCTATATCACTCCGTGGTATCCACCGTGGTATCCAGGTAGCTGCAAAACAGTACCATAGGAAACCCTATGGGACCGTTTTGCTCGGACCAAGACAGCCAGTTGGTTACCCCCCCCCTCCCGACGCCGAACTAGAAAGACCTTGGACTCAGTTGCCCATCAGACCCGGAGTGAGACCAGTCACTCGGTGGACTTTGAGCTGGAAAGAAAGGTCTCAGAGGAAATCACGCCGAAAACGTTACGTAGGCTTTCACTCCGCGTACCCTTGAGAGAGCCACTTCCAGCATTTCCACTAATTCAAGAGTAAGACAAATGTGACAGTGGTCGCGGCACGATCGTGACAGTAAAATGTGAAGAGTGAAAATATGAAGCGATTTTGAACAAGTCACATTCACTTTGGTGGGTCGTGATTTGAAAGAAGAAGCAGGCGCGCCAACGATTTAGGCATCCACAGCTCCTGCTGAGTGCCAAGACCTAGTTTTGAGGCACATCCACCGCCGACGTGCAATGGAGGCGTAGACCAATACGATGTTTCTTCGCCCATAGTTGAACTACTAGATCAGGCACCCCGATGGGTCATGTGAGCAGTTGTGTGGCGACAAAAGGCCGATTGACATCGTTGAGAGATCATTGATTTGAGAACGGGCAGTGCAGTGCACGGGCATCACTCAGTATCACTGCCCTAAGCCATACAGGGCAGTGGGTGCCTCAAGCGACTGTGACGAAGTCATATTCAAATCCAACCCCTACTCATGAGAGCAAGCTGAAGGCACGTTCGTTTTGTCACCACAACGTTTGCAATAAGGTTCCCAAACACGACCTATGCAGTTGGTCGATCTAGTAGTTGAACCTCTCGGGGCACAGGCACGACTCGTCCGTACAGCACGCGACTCTCTCGAAAGTGTCTTGGTTTTCGCCGAATTTCATTCCGTTTGCACCTTTCTTCAGCTATCTGTGGTCGCTGCTTCATTTCGCCGATGATGGCGTCAGCTGCTTTGCTCGGGATGGCGAACGTGACGCATTTGTTCGGGCCGCTCCGCTAGGCACCGTCAGACGACACTTTCGGCCTCTTGAGCGTAATGGCTTGTTGAGGTGGGGAGACTAGGCAACAGGCACCCGCGATTGTTGCGACTGTTGGCGATTCTGGCTAAATTCCTGTTCAATTTCCTGCAGCTAAGGAGAAAAATATAGCACAGTTTTACCTTGAACTCTTCCGAAACTAGAAAGACCTTCCATGGTACGCCGCAGTGGCCTTTTTGCCAATTTTTACCATCTTTAGACTGATAAGGCTTGAAGTGAAGGAATATTTCTTTAGCTAACTCCGCGATCATCTTGAAGCTGCAGTTATTGGCTCGAGCTTGCTCGACTCACCTCGAACCTAGGACCAGCCGACCGACCAATTTTTTCTTTGCTCGACGCCGCAATCAAAGGCCAGAAATATTCGAAAAGTAACTTGTGACGAAGTTTGAGACAGCGACAAAGGCGTTAACGCCCGAGGGACTTTTCTAAAGAGGCTGTTGAGGCCCTCTCGACTAACACGTGCGAGATGCTGCCCTGACATCCAAAGGGGGAACTTCTGAAGAACCTGAGAGGCTCTCCCAGGCCAGGCAGGTATCGTCCATTGGCCCCCGTCAAGAATTCCTTTCCTGTACTTATCGGACTTTCGTCCCAAGCGAGCCCTCAAGATGTCCCAGACGGAGGAGGGCCTGAGGGAGAGGCTTCAGGCGCAATTCGGCGGCGACCTCGAGATCGATGAGTCGCTTCTCTTCGAGGACGAGGACGATACCAACCGCGGGTGAGTGACAACGATGAGTTGTCACCGGCTCCTTCCTCTATCCACGAACAGAGCCGCTGATATGTTAAGAATCCCTTCTTGTCCAACAGTTGCATTAGTGCGATGGTATTTTACTTAATCCCGTATATAGTATTATTTTACTGGGATTACTCCACCTCTCAGAACAAAAGATATGCTCCATAAAACTTCTCAATATTGGAAAAGTACTCAAAGCGAAACATGTGAACGCTACGTACGACGTAGAACTGATACCTAGTTGTAGTTGCCCGGTGGCAAGGAAAGAATTTTGCCCTATACAGCTCCCAAACTGGATTGACAACTCGTACTGCTGAATGTGCTGTACCAGCAGTACGAGAATTATCCTTAATGTGAAGATTCGTCTCATTTTTGCCGTTGCTGCCCCTGTAAGTGATCTCGATGCATGTCGTGTCTCCTGTGTCCGATCACTGCCTACAACTGCAGCTTCCAATCGTTCCTCACGTTGGAAGCAGTCACAATTTTTTTGCTGCCTCAACTTTGGGAGAAAGCTCTTGAGTGACCGCCAAGGACAGCAGAAGCTTGCGTAATGATGAGCTGCTCAGAAAGAGATGTTGGGAACGCAATTTTGAGCAGCATGTTATACAGATTGGGCAGTTACAACAGCTGATGAATTTTGTCAGTGCTTTTACCAGCTCGAACCGCATTGTGAAGATACTCTCTCAACAGTGATCTCCAGCTAAGTCCGGACTCTGCTCGGGACCACGAAGGCGAGCGGCTGAGCAGCGAGGAGAAGTACGACATCTACGACGACCTGGGCAGGACGCCACCAAGAACAAGGATTAGCTCAAATCGAAAGTGGCGGGATCACCGCAAGCACTTGGTGGATATGGCAGAGTAAGTCGAGTTGGTTCATCTATGGGTTCTGGGATGATATTTTTTCTTTCCTTTTGGACAGGAACAGCGCTCATAAGGGTTACTTTGGCGCCAACCCCTCCGTGGCCAAACATGCCCGCAAGGCGGTCTTGGACTCCCCGGGCAAAAGGCGCAGGAGGTCCAGCAAAGGGAAGATCGTCTCTTTTCCTAGTGGTATCGGTGAGGACGACTCAGGTAAGCCAATCCTTCTCGGCGGGAGGCTCTGTGATCCTGCCTAGGCAGCTGACTATCACGAGAGACAGAGATATGAGTGTAGTACGCCCGACTAAGGAGCAGGTTATCTTCGGTTGGTAGCTCAACGAATACAGGATTATTGGGTGCTCTTTCACATTGCGAGTTGCCCGTTATAACTTCTTCAATGGCAGCAATGACCAAAATAGCAAGATGTAGAAATGCGTCTCTAAGTTACGTATGGTCACTTCACTTTTACCCTGCTGGGGACCTCAGCACTACCCTTGCTTTTTACTTTTATTAATATTATGCCACTACCATCATGACAGAGCATCCTTCCAAGACTTCTTCCATAAGTCCAAAGTTGTTAGGGCAAAAGTGACTTCTGTCTGTCAAGTCACCCAACCTCCTTAATCGGAAAATTTGATTTTACTTCTGGCTGCATGCTGATGGAGAATAATTTATACACAGTAGACACCCAGTAAGTGCAATTTTTTGAGGGGAAATGCTTCAAAAAAGGCGCGCTAATAGTTCGATTACTCCATTGCAGCATTAGTGAGCCGAGGCAAGAGTTACGAAGTTTTGCACAACTTAGATGAACCGGGTGCGCCATAAGTCGTGAGACGTTTTGGAAAAAGAAGCAATACGCCTCTGATGGATCTTGATGCAGTTTAAGAGGTTTGCTTGCATTTCGTCCAACGGCCTGGACTTGAAAGTATCATTAATTTTTAAAGACTCCCTCAGCCTTCATGGCAGCCCCTACCCTGGACCTGAACGTGACGCAGCACTTTTTGATATAGCCCTCAGATGTGGTGGCCCACCACATCTTCTCGATAGAGGTCTTGAGAGCAAGACCTCTATCGTTGCCGCGGTAGTAGGTGCAAGCCATGTTGGCGACATGTGCTCGGATACTGTAGACCAGTGGGTTCAGGTCTGGTGATGAGGAAGTGTACATCTCCTTTGACCAGATCCAACTGGACCCCAACCTCCTCTTGACGCATTCTTGACAAGGATGGACGTGTGGCAGGGGGCACCACCCCGAATCCAGATTATCATTTATCGTCATGAAAACTAGGTACATCTTACGGATCGTTTTTTTTGCAGTACTACTGCTTGTCGACAGTCCTCTCATACCAGATTGGTCGCAGCTTCTTTCTATTCCATAAGGTGACACCCATCTTTGAGGCTCTTCTTGGGTGTTTAGACTGGCCCACATGCCTCAACTTGGGGTCAGCAACCTTGCTGGCCAGACTGTTTACTCTCTTGTTAACACAGAGGTCCTCATCTGAAAGCACAAGGATGCAGTCTTGCAGTCCTCCCTTCAACGAGTTGATAATCTTTTGCACCCTCTACACCCTCAGAGTCCTGTTCCTTATTGTTAGTGACTGGGCTGGGGTCCCTCAACATCAAGTCCTCCTTCCCGAGCGTCCACATTGTTGTCTCTGCCACCTTGTGCTCCATTGACAGCTTCCTGAACAGTGTTGACAGTTCAGAAGTGATTGATGGCCTGACCTCCTCGACCTTGTCCTCTGTCCCCACGTCTTGTAGCTTGCCTGAGCTAAGCTTGCCAGCAGTAGTCCCCAGGGTCTCATACGGTTCCTTCACGCATCCTGTAGACAGCGCTTGCCGCATAGAACTGCTTCCCAATGTCTATGGGACGATCTGCAACCTTGAGCTGCACGAGAATTTTCTCCCTGAGGTCAGGCATCAGGTCATGGATCAAGAACCAGGCAAAATTCGGAAATATTGGTGAACGAAAGTTTTCAGGAGATGGTTGAAGATGATGCATGAAACAAATTGGAGTAGAAAGTTTAAATCAGATTGGATCCTTGAGCGATTTTCATGGGCTTCCCACGACTTGTGGCGCACCCGATAGGATTTGATTGTAATGAAACGATTAGGAAAGTTTGCACTCCGGAGCACTCTGGAGTTGCACTCTGGAGCAACGTTTTGTGTCCTTCAGCTACAGTAGTGGCAGCCACAAAATCTTCAGTCCAATAAACACGAAAAGTCTCCGGAGTGGCTACTCGTGCATCAATGGAACAGGTCTGGAACTCAAAGGCAGTGGGCGAGCTAGCCATTTATATAACAGAAGGTTTACCTGCACATTGTAAGTGCACTCAAGATTCCGTGGCGTTAGTGCAATTTGAGATAGACGTCTAACAAATGCAATTGTTGGGCAAGAGCAATTTTGTTAGTCGAAGTGAAGGGTTGTACTTGGTGGGGTTTCACTGTAGTATGACCGTGAACCCAAGAGGTTGAGAGCTTGATTAGTTTGGGCCTCGTAAGTCTTCGCTGAAGATTTACTTAGAGGTGAAGAAACAGTGCTCTCTGAGTATTGGGTGCAAAGGTTGTTTACATAGTTATCTCCTATTTTTGCACCTGGCTTATTGGACCTTAGGAAGATGACGTGCTAGAGCGAGAGTGCGACAGAGGGGCGACCCTCTTAACTCAATAAAGAAGATGACACGTAAGGACCCTTTAAACGACTTTTCTTAAGAAGAGGAGCTTCTTTTTTTCAAAAAGATGTTTCTACGACGACAATTGTAGAAGACTAATTGGGAGCACGTAAGGAAGCGAAACAAGGCGTCGAACTTTCAGGCGAACGTTTTTTCACGTCCGTGTACTACTACGAACGAACCTCAGACAGTTGCGGCGTGTACCACTTGCTGTTCTACTCAGCTCTTTCACGTGGCAGTGTCGGCTCTCAGCAACCGCCCATACGTCGCATTTCCCACCTTGACGAGAGCATTTTTATCATCTTCACGCTACTTACTGGAGAAGTTGCTTCTTGCTAAAGTTACAGCGCAGCGAGTTCACGTAGGAAAATGCGAGGAAAAGGGCAGGAGTGAAGGTTTAGTCTGACAGACACCACTTCTCATGCAAATTTTATTACGGAGAGCAGAGATCTTTGCAGCTTTCCACCTAATGCGTACGTGCGGAAGAGTGTTCGGGGAAAAAAGTCAATTCTCACCAGTGCAGAGGGTTATGACAGAACGATATCTGTACTTATACAAATTATATCGTTTCCGGATGACTTTCGTCAACATGAATCATTTGACAGCTTGCGTGTTATTGCATTCAAAGGTTTTTTTGCATGAAGTTTGGTAATGACTATTCCATAATTATTCAGCGCACGACGTTCTACGTGCACTGCACAATGTAGGGCAGCTTCCGAGAGAGAAGTAAGTCCCCATCTTTTGTTATGTTGTTATCTTTCATTCTGCAACGTGCCCATGGCTCTGATGTTGCTGACATTTTCAGACTTTTTTTATGACAGTCCTATCCATACATGAAGCCTTGGATAAACTCTTTCGCCCTAAAAGCTAGGGCTGCATGATCATTCCAGCAATTGGCTCTCTGTTCGGTTATGGGTCTATTAACTTTTGGTTCGCTGTCGCTGTTGCTGTAGGCTGGATTTTCATGTACTATTTCCAGAATAAATGACACTACAAAGCAAAAGGGGGCTGGTTTTTTCGGCATACCTTTGGTGCATAGGCTGCTTTGGTGCAAAGCTGCAATGTAACTTACCTAACATGATTCACCTTGGCAGAGCTTTAAGGTTACGGGTTAAAGGTTTACAGCAGTAATTTTCTTTTCGAAATGAGACACTTTGACAAGCCATTACTTACCCAGACAGACTTTTAGGACATACTAGATGAGTGTCATGCCTTTTGTTTTAGACAGGAGAAACCTGAGCAGGACAGCACATTTACATATTGCACATAGGATTATTTTTCATCAAATATATAAAGCCACTATCTCTCTGCCTGTGACATAAACCTGGCCATTTTTGTAATATGTGAGCAGCTTTTCCTGACCTTGTCTTGTTCATGAGGTAACCATTTAATTATGACATCATTGTACATTAACAACAGACCTTGTCTGATTTCTTTATGAATGGGGGAAATATCTTATGAGCAGATGATTGAATGAAATGCTTGAAGCTATTATTTCATCTAATGTCCCAAGTCTAGGTGAAATCATTTAATCTTACTTTCTCCGAAAAACTTTTTGACTTTCTCCCATTTCTGTCATTTAAGTTTAGTTTTTCATCACTTAAAAACACTTCATTGGTCCAATTTTTTCACTCAAGAATCCTCTCCCAACTTATGAAGCACGAGACAATTTAAACTTTGAGTGAAAGAGCCCGCTAAATGTGCTATCTTGCCCTGGTTTTTCTTTTCTGTAACACAAGTCAGACCACTCATCTAGCATGTCCTCAAAATGTGGCTGGGTAGCCATGAGCTTCAAAATAAACACTGCACAACAAGTGCTCGTGCCTTAAAGATAAAAGTTGACCGCTTCTCCTGCCTTTTTTGCCGATTCCTTCGTCATTTTTTCTTCTTGCAATTTTGCAGCGCTTTTGCGAATACAAAAGAATTGATAAGCGACTGGGTTATCTCTCGTGGTGTTGATTGCTCTGTCTTCTGTCGGTGTCGGTGTCAGTTGATCGCACAGTCGTACTTGGAAGACTCCCTTGTACACGTAGCAATTTTAATGTTTAAGGTTTTGTAAGCAATTTTAATGTTTGAGGTTTTGTAAGCAATTGCAAGGTTTGAGGTGTTGTAAGCAATTGCAAGGTTTTGCACAGGACAGCGAATCTGAAAACTCCTCTCTCTCTCTCTCTCTCTTTCGAATGCATACCGAGGAAACAGGAGGGAGGAGGAAAGTCAGTCTGGAAAGAGGAAACCCATCCATAAATATACCCAGTACATACGTAACTCTGCATGCGTCGTCTGTCCCGCTGGCTACTGTAGGTTAAAAAAACCCCGATAGTGTTTTCAAGTGCTGCCATCGATACAAGAAGTCGAAGTCGCCAGTCAAAACACAAAGAAACATTCGAAATCAGTTTCCCCCTGGCGTGAGACGCAATATGACCTGTTGGTGAGGACTGCCACCCCGCCGTTCCGGGGCGAGTTGTGGATCCAGGCGATTGCAGCGCTGTCAGCTACTCCCTCTGTCTCTCCTCCTCGTACGTGAGACCATGTTCTTTGACGACATCTTCGTGACCGCGTGCGTGCGTGGCTGCCTCCGTGTGCATCTGCTGCCTCCGCCACTCCAAGGCCGAGCGGCGGCGAAGAAAGTTGTGACACTTCTTCGCCATGAACGCATGTTCATTAGTTGCTTCCCACCATATGGTCACAAGGAGGAATCTTCAGTGCTCTTGAAGAGGCCGCTCTGTCTTCTCTTCCGATTAGCCTTTTCTCTCCTCCTTCTCTCTTTCACTCAGTTTGTGTTTGAGGCCCCCACGAAAGAGAGAAAGACTTTTGGCAAGCGATCTTTGCCGCGGAAACTCGAGGAAGCGAGCAAAAGTGAAACCCTTTCCAAAAAATTCTTCAGATCCAGACCGACCTGGAGTAGTTTGTCTCCTGCGCATCAGTTCAGACCTTTGGAGAAGTTACGTGGAAAGGCCAGTTGGTGTCGCGCACTCACGAGTACAGTGTGGTTTTTCGTGTCTTTTTTCCTCTCAATGAATGCGCGTCCTCCCTCCATAGATCCGCTTACTGTCATTAACCTTGCTCACTTCTCAGTATCCGAGCAAGTTCGCCTCCATCATGCTGATCAGGCTGTTGTCCAGTCAAGGAAACTTCACCTCCTCTCAGTGCGGGTTCATTCGTACATACTTGGCTAACTTTTAGCTCCACTGGGAACACACAACCAACTACGACTCGTCTAAGTGCACGGGAAAGTTGCTTATTGGAGTAACAGCCGTACAAACACATATACGTGACGGTGTGGGGAAGACGAAGTGTCGCTTCTCTCCATGTCGTCATAACTGGACCTGGGAAGATTGCAGTGGGGTCTTCGATATGGCGATACTCCTGGACAGTGAATAACTTCTTCACTTGCTACTGACCGAATCACATTTTATGTACAACTGTGTCGTTACAACGTTGTAATTCTTTATATAAGGATAAATTCTTCGTACCCTTATATCGAGAACGAACTGTAGTTCTTTATCCCCCCATAGACTGCTTCTGTAACCGTTCCGGCTGCTGTGCACGTTTCTGCAGTGCGCTGTGTTGTGACCTCGGGTCAGGTCAGTGGACATAAAGACTTGATTCAATGCAGTTACAGAAGCAGTCTATGGCCAAAAGGACCAGTGTTCGTACGTCTAGTCATAACTTAACAACCCTTAATGGGATCAACCTAAATCTCTGTGGCGAGCGAAACAGGCGATTGACTGCGACTTTTATTGGTAAGCATTTCGCCGAGTCTGAACAAGAACAATGGCAGACACACGGAGCAAAAAGATCGTGATCTAGCTGAGGCGCACCACAGGTCCACGATCCGGATTTTTTGACAAGAAAGTCTGGAAGGTGGATCAGGCGAGAAACAGCAAGAATGACCGCTTCCTGACCCTGGTTTATCAACCAGGTGCCTCCCACGAACTGCACGGAGGACCTCCTCTGTGCTACGACGCTCAGAGTGGTCACAACTGACGACCACAGGTCGCCACCAGGCTCGTGCCCAGCAGGGAAGAAAGTGGGGATTAAGGAGTACCCGGACGTTGTAAGGATGAAGTAGATTAGACACCACCTACCCTGGTTTTTTTTTTTGGGGGGGGGGGGCAGTTTTGGCCCCCGTCTTAATCTCTTGGACTGTGGCCCCTGTAGTGCCATGGAAAGCAACGTTTGCAAGGCCCCCTACCGTCTGCGGATGATTTAAAGACTGTGTTGGACCTGGAGTGGGTCAGCATGAATGAGGACTTTGTCCTGGGCATTCAGGCCCGGTTAGGAGAGGTCTATCGAGGCTGAGGATGCCCATTTGAAGAAATAAGCAGCCCAAAATTGTCTACTTGCCACCTACAATGTACCAGTTGAATAGATCTTTCCATAAGTTGATGGACTGGTCGGACTTCATCAAGGTCGAACAAGCAGCATTTCGTCTTCCTCACGCTATACACGGCGTAGAATGCTTTGGGGGAACACACTTGAGACCAGGAAAAAGTCCTCTTGTATGTAAGTGAATACGATGGAAGTGCTAGTTTTAGACCACGAGATTTTACCTTGCTTTGTTGATCAAACTTTTATTCCTGTTACAAACAGATTTCTATTTCAAGCAAGACCTGTGAGTTATTTGTACTGCAGCGAAAGCCGTAATAATTGCTTACATCCGAGTTTCAATGTATTCTAATTTTTGTACTGAAAAGTACTACGTTGGGTTCTTCGATGTGAAGGGTATTTTTAGAGCAAAAAAACCTACTGTAGTAGAATAAAATAGGACTTAATATAGCTAATCCCTAGTGGGGATTCCCGTAAAATGGGACAGTCCACATACAAAAGTTCAGTATATTTGCCACTTCTATTTTACGATATTGCGATATAACCTCTGTCTCAAGTGTAGATACCATTTACATCGTAAAAAATGTGTCTGGCAACTGTTGCATAAAATATAGATATATGGTATGTGGAAGTATGAGTGGACCCTTACATGCAAACCCCCTGTTGTACACTCAGATCGTGGTTGTGAGGTATTGACATTCCCGCGACATTGATTCTTTCTTTTGCTTTCACATGTTCCTTATGCTCCTCGCCGAGACATTTCTTCAACGGAAAAAGGGTAATTTCCTCAAAAAGGGGAAATTCTCAACGAAATACCAGCCATAGATGAGGAATTTCAATTCAGATTGGGGGGGGGGGGGGGGGCAAGATTTAAAAGTTTAAAAAAATTAAGGCCATAAAATTCACCCGGGGGGTTGTTGATTGGTTCAAAAAGTTATGTTCACACACAATGTTTTGAAATTTTTACATCAAAACACTTA
>JAAUXU010070832.1_pt1 | contig 74076 bp, 61 predicted proteins | sample 7278151 | NCBI WGS metagenome assembly JAAUXU01 (sample SAMN14350113, study PRJNA611818) | marine sediment metagenome | isolation source: surface marine sediment (1.8m) | place: French Polynesia: Moorea | collected 2018-08
CAGGGGTCGTGGGGGTGTCCTTGCAGACTTTGCTAGAGTCCTCAGGGGTCATCTGAGTGACAGTGCACTCTCCCATGTCTACCCTGACTTCAGTGGTCCCCACAAATACGTCTTGGGTGTAGGCAAAGGCGGTTGCTTCAGCAATTGTCCTTTTTGTGGTCATTTTTTACTTCTCCGATCTGACCCTCTGCAACACTGGGCCCTTGGCAATGGCATCTGTGACACGCTGTCAAAAAATGCCGTCACATCTTGTCCAAATGCTACAGGGTGATAGCAACAATTGACTTGTTTGCTGGGCTCCTCTCTTGACCTGTTTCTCTGATCGAACGACCTGGCTATGATCATTTCGTCGGCATTCTTGTGTCTCCTTGCCAGGTACTCCAGGTGGTTAAGACTAAGAATGATGAACAGCTTGTGCTCATCAAAGTTACTTGACGGACCCCAAACTTGCTGTAGTCAGTTTCCCAACTAATTGTTCAAAGTGACCTTTTGAGCCTTGGCTACAGCCTGAAGACGGCGATTGTTGTCTTGGATGGTGCTTGCGACTTGCTCCTGAGAAATAGAGACTGTGGCCAAGGCTGAAGAGGTCAATTTGAATGGATTGTTAAGAAACTGACTTATTTGACTGAAACAACCCGGAGATGCATAAAATAGCTTTGATTAGTACAATGTGTCGATCATCAATACTTCGCCAGTCTTTAACACTTGACTTGAGTCACCCAGTTCCTATCATGTTGGTGCACAATAGACGATCGGATAAAGTGAAAGATGCGTACCAGATTTCCCAAAATACACCTTGGTGCCATTTCCGGCCAAGCCGGTGTGTTTGATTTGTACCAGGTACTGATTTGGGGCAACGGAGACCTAAATAGTAGCTTCCAGGGTGGGAGGAGAATTTTTAGCAGTATAATTTTATATTGCCAAGCTTGAAAGTTTAAAATCACCATCAGTGAAGGTATCGCCATCGCTCTCAGTGCCCATGAGACAAGTGAGCCCACTGCTCTCGGGTCAGTCAGTAGTATAGTAAAGCACAGGGAAAAGGTGATTTCATCCCAGAGTGCTCTTGCCGCCGGATGAGAGTCAGTGAATTTAGTGCGATTGTGTAAGCAGTCTGTGACACTTTTTTGCGCTGTGCTGGTAAACGCGACGGGGAAGAAGATGATTTTTTCCACAGACTTCTTTTACCACCATTCTGAATGACATCCAGCGATTTCGGAACAGGCAGTGCAATTGAATTGGCAGTTTTTGGCAAAATCGTCTATTTTCTCGAGTCCCAGTGTTCCACAAGTTGATTACTGTGGTATATAATCTCTCCTGCCTTCTACCGCCCTGGTCGTTGAGATGGATCGTAATAGCCGCCTGGTCCTGATCACCCTGTACCGCTTCGACCGCCTATTGAGAATCAGCACGGTATGCGGCTGCAGAAAGTGCAAAATGTGTACTGCAGCCGAGTCTGTTGTGTAGAGCACTGGTAGAGTAGGTGAGAAATTCAAAAAGAAAATTATTAAAAACAAAAAAGAAACGTTGTTGGCACATCTTGTGTTTTTCTGCTCAAGTTAATCATCTGGAGAAAACCAAAAGAAGAGTTAGAAATGTTAAATTTTTGTAATTTTTAAAGGAACAAAGAAAAGTCGAACAAAATATCTAAACTGCAATGGGAACCAACCAAAACATGGATTCTAAAATTAAGCCAATATAACATCAGACCGCTAAAAATGTCCACCACAGTACTCTGTATCTATGCTTACCGATACAGTACTATACTGTACTATACAGGAATATACGGAAAGTTGGGGAATACTGGAGGGTTGCATGTAAGCAAGCACGCAAGCGGGTCCCAGGAATGCTTCCTCAACATGTCTCAAGGAGGATGAGCTAGAAACTTGATCTGCATTACTAGGTCTCAATTTTTTTTAAATCTTGGGAGGACGAGATTCTAATAAACAAGCTACTTTCTTCTTGGTTCTCCGGACGAGCTTTAATCTTTACTACTGGATCTCACAATCCTAAGTGTTTTCATCTCCGGAGGACGTCAAAATTGAAAAAAAGGGTTCTTTTTGTCGCCACGCCAGCTACTTTCTTCTTTGCGCGTGACTGAGCAAAATGTTAACGGATTGTTAAAAGGTCTGTTTTGCGGTCTTGAAGCCTTCACAAGACCTTTCTAAGACGCTTTTTTATGTTTACGCACGCTTCTGACTATCACAGACGTGGCAGACACACGCGAAATGTCCCAAAAGGCGACACCAGCCAGCCAAGGCCTCAAGGATGACGATGGTGCTGAACATGGAGAAGAGGTTGAAGGTCAAGGCAATTCTGGAGAAGGGTATGGCCAAAGGGAAGTTCCCCTCAAAGGCCGTGATGAGCTCATCCTCACTAGCAAAGAGTCGCCTAAAATGTCATAGTTGACAGGTGAATTTCATTGATGATGTTGGTGTCTACAACATCACCTGATTTGAGTCAACACTGGCAAATGTTGTGACTGCACAGCCCAGTCTATGATTTCACTCCACTCCTTTGATATTCTGGTCAGCCTTCCCTAGTGAAATAACCTGCCCATGCAGAGCTTACTGACAACTGAACAAAAACAAGTTAAAAGCAAACAAACAAAGAAAAATACTGTAGCTCCAGAGCACACTCAAGAGGAGAACCTCAATGAATTGTTATCTTGGTAATTGTGAACAATTTAAAATTGCGGTATTGCTGACCGCAAATATATTGCTACCAGCAAAAAAATTATGTCACCTAGAAACTACTCTAATTGCCATTTCTTTCACCAAGAACCTGAAGGTCTGCTTATGACTGCCTGGATTTTTTCATGCTTTTTTGTACACTTTTCTGACCTCAAAAAGGACAATTTCCCGGCATATCCCAGGAAGTATTTCCCGGGCATTCTGGCCTAGATCTGATTAAAGTGCGGCCTGCGCTGCCGTGCCTGAGAAGCCCCTCCGGCGCATAGTTGCATCGTCGAGGGGGGTGACATTGAAACTTCACGTTGATGCACAACATCTTGTGCAATTAATATGTCAATCCTAGGTTGTCAGACTGTCATCCATTGAGGTTGGCTCTTCAAGTGCAAGCTTAATATCAGCGCTGTAGGCATATCTCAACTTTTCGTACATCCCTGGGCATCCTCTCGCTGTTATTTGATATGGTTTTGCGTCGTCTCACAAGGAATCGATGCAAACTTTTCCAACACACTTTCCGACCCAAGCACCACCTACGGACACATAAGCCTCACTGAGCCGAGGTTTTACCGGCTCGAGGCGTCGCAGGACAGGGGGAGGGAGGTTATCTTGAATGAGGTCTGGCTTGGTTACATTAGGTTAAGTTAGTTTACATTCGGTTAGGTTGGGTTGACATAGCATGATTACATGATCATAGTATTGGGACTATAATCATAACAGTTTCCAGCATAAGAGTAGCAGCTTCTGCTGGCCTTAGACGTCTCTAGGAGGTAGGCAAGTGATTGCTCTTTTCCCCCTCTCTTAAGAAGGTATGATTCGGAATACTCGTGTCGATCATTATTGCGTCGCAAAGCTCCTGCCGGGAAATGTCATCGAACTGTCTGCGGAGTGAATACGCAAGTGTGTATAAAGCACATTCATATGTACGTGCGACACTGATAAGAAAAACACCCGATGGTACCGCCGGGTGCATGAAATACTATTCGATATCACTGTCACACTCTCTTTCGACTCACATTTTCTTCGATGGCACTTTATATGATGGCTTTTCAGTCGGGCTTCCCCCAGTTGAGTGTGTGTGTACCAACATGCCAATAGTAGCGATACTCTTAATGTCAAACATTCCCTTTTTCATACACTGAACTGACGTGTCTAGCTTTCAACAATGATAAATAAATGTTGTGCATGTGAAAGATCCGACACTTTTGAAGTAGACGTGTCCTAAAACTTTCCACTTCGACGATAAGGAGAGAGTAGGAATGCTTGACGATTGAGAAAGGAAGTGCCTGAAAGTTCCGCTAAATGACCTAACTGCAGGTTTCATGCACTGTCGAGTTACCTAAGCTAGCCAAATGCTTATGTAAAACTTTGCTTCCTTATACAGAGGAGCTTTCACCTTAAGGTACTGACGGTGCAACGGGGTGAGTACAGCGAAGACGTGCTTACCTTAATGCGATGTCCAGTCCCGTTTTTGGTCACGATCACCTGGTTGTCACGAACACAGCCAGATGTTCGTTGTTGCAGCCCCTCAGAACAACCAAGAAATTGGACCGCTAAAAGTAGAAGAAGTCAAGGTTGGCAACAATGATGCACTACGATGCGTTTATAATGTAGCAAAGCCGATGAAAAAGTCATGTGCGCACGTCAGTGCTGCAGTCACAATTGCTCTTTTTGGCTTTTCCCCAGGAATGTTCAATGTTGCATTGTACTGCATAAATCTTACTCAAGTCATTGGACGGGTCTTGGTCGCTGAGGTCGAAGAGGCCTCTGGCGGTGTAACAGGTGGTGACGTCACGTGGACAGCGACGGAGGAACTTTCGCCAAACCGGACTCAGTCCGTTGCCGGCGGCAAGGCCGTGGCTGCCGTCCCAGAGCTCGGAGCAAGAGTGGTTGTTGTAGCTCTTCCTGTAGGACTGGGGCGAGTTTTGCCCTGGACTGCCACATGTGAAGCACTCGAACACGTCACGGCTGGAGTCTACGTAGCACAGGGAGCGGAAGCAAGACATGAAATGGTGATACCATCATGAGTTCTATATGATAACAACGCCAAATTGGCCACCACCATAAGCTTGGGAGAAGAGGAGGGTGAAGAAGGGTTGCCAGGCCCTGTCCAAAAATCATTAACCTCACTGCAAACATTGCTATGAATGCCTTCAAAGAATAATGCAACTTGGCCATCATGGGTGAGGGGCGTCTGAGTCAGCCAGTTCCAAAAGTAAAAACAAAATAGATATGAGCATAAAGCTTTTGGTGAGCGCGAAGGTTGAAGTGCATGGACGAGGAGTAAGAAAAATAGGCGGATAGAAATAGCGATTTTCAGAATTCTCAGCAAAGCCGGGCTAGTGCATTGATAATATAGGTGGAGAAAATCATGAGGGTTAATTCTTATTCTTTTCCAGCATCTTGGGCAATGGTGGCCGCAACACGATGCAAGAAGGTACAGCTGCTCTTAATCATCTTCAAGTCATGTGCCAACACAGCTCATGTTTCAGCAATGGCAGCCTTCAAGGGACTCCATGCTGAGGTGTAGAGTCCTGTTGGTCTCCATCTCGAAAATACAAGCCTTCTGGATGTTGCACGCCATCCTGAGGGACCTGTGATGTCACTCGCAACCGTCAGGTCCTTGGCTATAGCAAATCCAATAAGCGACACCTTATTCTCTCTTGCATGGACATATTTGAAGACACCTGACTAATCGGTTTTGTTAAGTGACAGAAGGATGAAGACTTTACAAACTGCCAAAACTTACCCTCATGAGCTACTTCTAGCCATTTGAATGTCAATACCCTTCCGAGAATGATTTGCACACGCTGTAATTTGCAAGACGTTTCGGACAAGACCTTTTCGGAAGTTCAGGGTTTTTTTTATGTGACCATACTGGGATATTTTTGAATAACGCAAAAAAATATTTATAATAGATAGCATAAAACTTTCATCACGTACAGGGAGAAAACAAGACAAGTTTTCGAAAGAAAAATTTACTGTGTTCAGTTGAATGTTAACATGCAAAATACACTGCCTCCGGAAAAAGTGGAAGATTTTGCTGATTGGACATTTTCACCTATGTCGCGAAGTCGGCAGAAAGCACGGAAATAAAAGCAACAACAATTTTTTTCGGTGAGAGAACATTAAGTAATGCATCAGCGGAAGTTGCTGGTCAAAATGTGTGGAGAAACGTGACCTCCCGCAAAATGACGAGATCGTGAAATTGGTCATTTCAATTTTACCGGATGAGCGCGAATATTGAGCATGCAAAATGCTCAACTTTTACAGCAATAGCTTGGGCATTGACGACGGGGGGTGTTACGTAGTGTACTAGCAGGTTCAAAAAAGGGACTGCTGGGCCGGGCAGCCCAGGCAAAAATTGGCTGATAGGGCCCCAAAATTGAAGGCTTCTTGTAATTGAAAAATTAGCAATAAAAGCTCTTTCTTTTCCTTCGAGGACACTTTCCGGGTCACAGACAATCATCATGGCAAGTTAGAATTAAATGGGGCCAATCACCACCCAGTGACAACAAAACATCGATGAAATGGTGAACACATTGCTTCATTTGACGTCGTTTCTGTGTGTGCATGGAGGCCAAAAGTTGTTCAACATTTCCATTCGAGCAGAAATTTCGAGTGACAAATTGCTGGATGCCTGGATAAAGACCCTTTTTGGTTGCCAAACAAATGGTGACCGTCAGCGACCATGTGGATGCTCTGCAGCCAATGGCATTGCACCTCCAGGTCAAAGCGTAAGTCAAGAAGATAAGTGGCAAGTTGACGGACGTGCGTAACTCACCTGACACTGCCACCGGCACCATTAGCACTGCCAAACTACCGCATAGGATGAGACTATACGTGGGTGATCCATTCGGTCCAATTATCTTGCTCAACCAGCCCGGAAGAAACATTGTTGGAGAGATATGGCTTCCTCTTTCTTCCAACTACGAGTACAGGGTGCGCAACATTTAGGTTCCTGTCGACGCACGTTGTTTAGACCAAGGCCGGCATACCAAAGTATGTGAAGAACAACGTCGGCAGCAAGTTGAGACTGTTGCCTTTGAACAAAGCAAATTTCACTGAAAAAAAAGCAACGTGTTAGATGTAGTTCTGAACACTTTTACACAACTCAATATGATGCTGATCTAGGAGGTCTTTCGACGATCTATTTACTGTAAAGAATCGTATTTTTCGAGGGATGTGTGTCCACGCACGAAGTAGATGTGGAAATGAATCTAAAAAGGTCTCCCCCCTGGAAAACATGCCAGGCCAGAAATTAGTGTTGATTGAACTAGTGTGAACTAGTCTACATAAATTGTTAGTTGCTTTACCAAAAGGGCATGCTGGGGTAGCATGGCAAAGGAGTCAGCATCTTCCTTGAAACTGAATCAGCAATGCACGAGTTGTTTCATTTGTATAAAGACTGAGGTGATGATGAAGGGTCGTTATGAGAGATACGTTGCACACGGAATAATTCGTAAGTTACAGTCAATCAGTCAGGCATTCTCCAGTCATTTTTCAATCAGTCAGACTCAAGTCGACATTCAAAACTTCCCTCATATGAACTTCCCGAAATAACTGACTGATAGAATGTTGCCTAAAAGTGATTTTGATTCGTCAGTGCAACTCCTACTACTATCAACGTCTCATTTGAAAGCTGCACAAGCTTCTAAGGTGACCAGTGAATGAACTTTGTGCGGAGCAACTAATTCCCTCTTTATCTCGCAACCACGCTGAAGTATCAAGCTCTGAATTGTCAACTTGCTTTCTTTTGTTTCTTGAGATGTGTAGGTACTCATCGGTCAATTTTGAGTCACAGACCTCCTTCTGCTCATGTAAACATGGCTTCGTATAACATGCTCGCATAACAGCAGAGTTATGAATCACATTCTACAGGAACCTAAATATTGCGCACCCTGTTGGATTGGAAGAATCCACCTCTGACTGAAACTCCGAGTTTGCGAGTCACGTGCAGTGACCGAGCATCTTTTTCTTTTTTTTTGCGTTGTTCACTACAAAAATTCGGACGAGCAAACTTTATGCCTCTCTCGTTGTGAATTTGGCACCAGTTTCTGCTAAATGCATACGCAACTTTTAGACTTACTACGTACGTCAGTGCTTGCATGTGTCGAGTGGCACATTTATGATGTCTCAACCCACGCACGACGTCCACACATGTGGGCAAAATCGCGCACTTTAAGCGTTCACATGACTAGTTTGTTGCAGTCTCCTGATTGGCTTTTTGCTCATTGTGAGAGAAGATGTCTCGAGTGGGCAGATGTAAGGCAAGGATTTCTCGGTGTGAAGATAATCTGCAAATCTGCGCAGGCTTCTTATGCTTCTCAGTGATCTCCGACTTTCAGCAGAAAGCCTTTTCATTGAGTTAGGAGTAGCTGTTGATTCCCTTACAGATATCCTAAAAACGACAAAGCATTGTTATGATTCAGCCACCTAGGTAAATACGTACGTTCAAGCACCAGCCTGAACATCATTAGACAGAGGTGCATAAACCCTTATTTTACTGAACGAAAGCAGCTACGACAGCTCTCCGAGTGATGAAATACGTGAATTATGACCTAGAGACGCCATCTGCACAGCTATAAACAAGACCGTGACAAGTCACGAACACTTGACACCTGCAATACGGTTTGTCACCATTGGGGTATGGCCGGATAATATTTTTTCGGGTACCCGAGTTGCGAATATGGCCGGGTACTGTCTCATTGTGGTACCCGGGTATCTGGATGCTGAATCTATTTTCCAAAATGAGTTGTTCTTTTTCTGAAAATCGGTGAAAAAGATCTCCTTTACACAACCACTGCTTGACTTCCCCAAAATGCGTAAAATAGGTAAAAGAAAGTGTGAAGCAAAGATGCTGATTTAGTAAATATGGATGATACTTTATTCCGTGCATTAAAACTTTTTCAGTAACTTTCACATTCCTTTTGAATGTTCCTTTTGAATTCCTTTTGAATTCCTTTCCTCACTTTAAAAAACTTCTATTCCACCATTCACTTTTTTTCACTATTGTAAAGTAGTGAAATGGTGAAAAATGTAGTGCTTTTCTCACCATTTACAGTGCTTGACGTAAATAATGTCGCCTAGTACATGTCACTGTCAGATGCTGACTGGGGATGTTTCCAAGTGAAATTTTGACATGTAATTGATTATTGAGACATCCCGCCCCCCCAGACCCACCATCTTGGGGGGCTTCCAGGTCTTGGACCTGCTTGTTGCCCTGTTGTATTGTGAATGTAGAGGGAGGTCTCTCAACCTTTCCAGCTGATTTAATGCTACGATGTTTTTTTTGGGTGCCACACTGATGGGGTTGGGGGGTTGGGGGGGTGAAGCCCCCCAAGATGGTGAGTCTGGGGGGGCGGGAGCCCCCCAGAAAATTTCAGCCACTTTCACTTTCATTTGGTGGTCAAAAACATCAAAATTCAGTTGCATCCGGCACAGGGGTCATATCAACTAATGACATTGTAAGTGCTCTGGTGCCTTAACAAACAGTCAAAACTTGACAAAACTGCAGGATCTCATGTCCCACACTCTCAATCACACATTTCACAGCAAAAATCAACCTTACAATTATCTCACTAAGAGTATTGCATCGATATGTACCAAGCGACATTATTTACGCCAAGCACTGTACATTCGCCCTCGTCTTTTGCATACGCATAGGCCTCGTTTTACAGTTAGTACTGCTCGAGTTTTTTGAAGGGTGCTACATACTTCTGCAAGTTTCGCCCTCTAATACCCTGAGCGTAATGTGCCTTATATTTGACCTGCAGTTCATACGATGTGCGCATGAAAGCCTTCGCGTATTTAAATTTTAAGCGGACCGCTACATAAGCCTCTTGCGTCTGTCTACGTTCTAAGGTACAGACAGCAGCGTGGTCCTTTTCTGCTCTCCTTAAGACAATAACAGTAAGACAAGAGACCTAGGCTGTGGTGAGATATGACACTGTCGTAACGAGACACCAGCAAGCCATCCAACCATCTGGTCGTATGCCGTAATGACAATTTGAGAGCACCAAAAGACCCAAAGACAGTCAGAAGGAAAATCCCTGGCATATTTGCATACTACATAGCATGGTGTGCAGCGCAGTGCAGTGCAGTGCAGGGCCATCACCCAGGTATACAGCAACTCCTCTCTGTTCAGCGTTAAAATGGATCCATTATTTCTGCTCGCATCGTAGTCGTAAAATTCTGTCAATTTCACTTTGTTCGCCTGATAAATGGACAACAGCAAAAAGAGAATTTATTGGCCTACCCAGACTTATTTGATAAAAAGAACATGCCTGCAGTTGCGTAGAAGGTGCGACCTTTACGACCATGAAAAAAAACACGTAAGAGACCGAAGGAAAAGCCATAAAGCAAGGGCTAAGAAGGCCCCCGTACGTGTACTATGTGAACTAATGTATGCCTACCCTACCTGTACGCACACGACTGCGTACGCACACCACATTGAAAAACTCTATCTATGCAGGTAAGGCCTAAGCCCACTGTGCAGTAAAAGGCAGGTTCGAATTTCTAAGGGCCCAGTTACATGGCCAGTACGGCCTGCTGAGTACTAAAGCGTGAGAGTGTCTACCATTTCACACCTTCTTTGTGTCTCCCCTTAGTAAGAGGTCCCCCCCCCCCTCTTTTCGGCAATTTATCCTTATTATAAAGAGAGCTTAGGCAAGAGGCCTTCTTCTTCTAGGGTCTTTTTCCTTTTTTCATTCCTCTCATAACGTCACCCATACGTTTCGTGAGAATGATACAAATGATAAATTAGCTTCAGCCAAAACTATACGTGACTTTAGGGTTGTCGACCCCTGAGAAATTTTGTGAGGTTTCCGATTTGAAGCTGGCGCAGGATTAAAGGAATTCGTTGCTGTGGAACCAATCACACAAAAGGCTTCTAGTGTTCACTTGGCCTCCCGTTTCATTTTATTGGTGACGCGAAGCCGGACAATGTCATCCAGTCACGTGCCTTTCAGATGAAGTCAAGCAGTGCAGGAAATCTGATACGCACGGTACGTGCAGACAGGGTGTTTCATTTTTTTCTTCTTTTCGTTTTCAATCACCCTGTACTACGGGGTGTTCCAAAGCGACGTCTCATTCTGAATTGCTCGTCACTTAGCTATCCTAGGGACGATTTCAGGAATTCTCCTTTCTGCATCGTTGTAGGACAATATGGAGGATTTCTCACCGCTTAATTTTGACATTTCACCCTAAGTGTCCCCCCCCCCTCCGGTATGATTGAAGAATTAAAATTAGTTGTTGCCGTAATTTGCTGCCATTTACATTCAGACAAATTTCTTGCAGGTGTGGCCATGTGGCATGAAGACGTAGCCAGACACCAAGCCGAGCTGGCAGCCATGCATGGAGCAGGTGGCAATGGCTGTGACGATGGCAACAGCCACAACTGCGATGGCGCAGACAACTTTTTCCGTCATGTCTCAGCACCGAATGCGGCACGGCGAAATTTCACTTGGAAAAATGCAGCTGAAATTTGCACACACAAGAAAATAATTGAACGGTGGTGAAAAAAAACCAGATTGTAATGCACGTAGCATAAGCACCTCCCACATTTTTCTTCAACCTGCACAATGAATCAGTTAAATCAACCAAGAAATGGCTGAATGGCAGTAATCTTAGAACTGGACGCATCTTTAGAACGACTTGTACAAGAGCTTCAATGATGTCAATGGCTCACACGATGTCGGAATTCCTTTTCCCTGGCATGGAATCCTCCAAAGTCAAGAATTTGGTTTAGATCAATGCAGTATATTCCAGAAGGAATGAAAACTAGCCCTAAATGACAGCATTCAGCTTCCCACTTGGTCAGAGCAGGCATCATCTGTGGCGGCCACAAAACTGCCCCCATTTCATTGAAGCACGTGTCAGAGTGCTTTTTACTTGGAGTGCCAAGTGCTGACCCGGATCCCTTCGGGTACATGAAAAAATGTACGTACGTGCATGCATGTACGTACTTTTATCTGGTGAATCCAAGAAGACCTCGTTTATCGTGTCCACATTCAGTTTAGCTAAAAATGGCATTATATACATAGGGTGCGAAGACATCTAAGCTTTTATTTGCGGTAAAGCATGGTTTTGAAGTGCAAGTGTAAACAGAGCAAAGCAGGATGTCTGAGCTGAGGTAAAAAGTCATCACGCGGATTTCGGCAGATTATGTGGTGTGATGAGGTTTCTGGCACAATTTTTCTCTATAAAGTCTTGTTAAAATGCATCAAAATCAGCACCATTTTGCTTGTTTCTTTTACCTCAGAAACGTGTGTCAGCTTGACATCAGCTCTCTGTGCACCCCTCCAAAAGCCATCCTCATTAGCATATGTCAACAACTGCCTGATGAACAGTAGCATCTTGAAGGTTGACAACCGTGCCCATGCCCCTGGCACCTGTAGAGTGCATGGACAGTGCTTTGTTCATTAAAGAGACCTCAAATTTGATTTTTAATTAGAATAACAATTAAGGATCCATTGGTATTCAACAACCTTGAATTTAGCTTTGACCAGAACACCGCTGCTTACATTTTTTGGGTGGTGGCAAAGAATATGCAGAAGAATGTATGACGCACCCGGTACATTTACAAGTGGAGAGTGTCACAGAAACTTTAACAAGTTCGAAGGTCAAGAAGTTTGGTCCTTATCTTCCCCTAACTTGAACGCCAGCGACTATGGTTACGGGGGACCCCAAAGCTAGGGCTCGGGCCAATTCGCCAAAGCTTGACCTCCTCCCTATGCTTCCTTATCCTGGGCTTGGAAAGAAATCCTCCGTGACGCCATTCACGCCACCGCTGCAAGAATCTACCGTGTGGTTGCTGCTAATAACAGCTACGTTGCGTGAAACTTGATAAAACATCAGGTTCGTCTACTGTGCATGGGCAAACCATTTCAAAATGTGCACGTATGGAGTACAAACTATAAGCTATACGTTGTTTTCGTAAAGATGCGCTTCATGCGCTATTGAGGACTTTGAAGCCCAGGGGTCGTTGGCGGCTAGAGGTGGGAGCCTGGGATAGTGCGGGCTTGCGGGCTGGCGGACCTCGTTTCAGCCCGAGCTCACCCCGAGACAGGGACACAGGGGGGGCAAGGGGCGAGGGACGTCATGTCCCACGAGTTTTGGTAATCCAGTATCCTGTGTTTCGTGTTTCTTTCCGAAAATAATAATTTCGTTGTACGCCTATTTTTTGTTCTTGTCATAGCTGGCGCTGTCATAATAGCTGTGTCTATCTTTACAATGTTTTTAAGATTCACTTACTTCCCTCATTTTCTGGCGGCCCCATGCATATGATTCTACACTGTCCATCTGAGCCCTACCCACTTTTGTAGCGTGTGGTAAAGTAACTTCGTTCATATTTTCGGCACTTTACCACTCACTCCAGTAGTACTGAAGCGCTATTTGACCACACGCTCATATTAGAGAAAACAAAGTAGGTCCGCGAACAATGCCATGTTTCATATTTTTCATTGTTATAACCAGGAAGAAAATAAAGCAGTGTGTGACAAACGCAAGTTCGATGGAACACAATTACTCTGAGCGCTGTCGCATTTTCAAATGCTGAACACAGCTCAAGGGACTGCTAAGAGTAACGCAGAAAGCTTCGTCGATAGGGTTCGTCTCAGCGTTTGTTCACTCCTCTCCTTATATGGTTAAATGTCAAAGAATACAAAGTATATACTAAGAATGTGGTTTTCTGCCCAAAGCATATTCTACATTCAAACGTTCAATGCTTTGAGCATAGACTTTTTTTGGTGCTCTTTTGAACGAAGCCTCAATGGCAATGCTCTATGGCATTCTGAATGGTAACGCTGAACGTTTTCCAAAAATGAATGCAGAATGCTGAGCAGAATGCTGCAGCTGGCAAACTATTCATATCGTGATGAAAATGTCTTGGTTTTTCTTTGTCTAAAAATATGTCAATTTCATCTTATATTGTCTTGCAAACTATGAACAACATTCATAGTTGAAGAAGTCTAATGAAAGCTTGATATAATGATCAAATCATATTAGTATTTTTATTTTCTCACTGAACACTGAAGGAAAAAAGCCATTTCTAGAAGCCCATTTCCTACCTTTTCTTTCCACTGACTTTGCTTTTGCTGTGGGCAAGCCATTGGCGTAAAATCCATTTTTTACATGACAAAAAGTTGATAACATTCTGGATCAGATTTCTTATGGAATGACTGTAGTGCAAATGGACTGTGAAAAAGTCGGTCACTTAGCAAAAATTGTATGTCTGACTGAATAGAATTTTGTTCTTCTCATAATTTTGAATTTGGTCGGACAATGAGAAAAACCCAACTGAGTCCAAAGGTCAAACCAGCTTTGTGAGCCAATATTACTTCTGTTCACGTATAAAGCTGTTTTTTTTCTCTGGAATCAGAAGCTTTCTTCTCTTGCCGAGTTGAGAACTGATCATTTCCGACCAAATCCGAAACCAAATGGTTTGGCGTCAACTCTGGGTTAATAACTAACCTAGTAACTAACACTATAAGTAACATTTTGCCCCGCCGCAAAGCAGAACTTTATTGGTGAGTTTTTCTGGTGTTTGAATCCGAGGTAACTTGACGTGTCTGAGGGCTCTGGTTCAAACACCTGAACAACGAGCGCAATAAAGTCCACGTCTGGAGAGGCAATTTGTAATTTAGCGCAAAAATTATGACTTTACGGTATCTTTTTGAGACAATTCTGAGAGCCACAGCATTCAACTGCGCGTTTGTGGAGTACATATTCCATCACTGCGTATGTCTTGGTACGAACACGAGTAAGATTACGCTTCACTTCCCTCCTGCGTCAGTGCTTCACGTAGTTCGCAATGGCCGGAAAAAAAGTAAAATCAGTCCAAAAAAGGAAAATCACTCAGATAAAGTGGTATCATATTTCCGGCTCCAGGAAAGCAAAAAAAAAAAGGCACCGCAAACAGAGAATTTTGCGTCAATTCCTTTATATCCCCCCAAAATGCAACCCTGAGCTCGTGTGAAATAAAGCACGTATTGCATGATTTCCCATCATTGCTCTAATCCCCCCACCTTCAACATTGAGGCTGGTGGTTCCAATCATCCCAGACAAAAAGACAAAACTCAGACCGAAGTCTGACTATGGCTCGATAACTCACGTACATCCCTCACCTTCTACGGCCACCTTAGGTAGTGGCCGGGGGCGGGATTCTTGAATACATAATCACCGCAAAGTTGCCAACTAAACAGTCGCAGCTCAATATTGTTTAAGGAGCCCATCAACATATCTTCGTATAAACTGAGGTGAGTTTCTTGAGGAACGAAAAGTTGGTTACAGGCTGATATCTACCTCGTGATTATGAAGTTGTGATCTTCTGATGACATCTTGATGGGTTCCTTAAACAATATTGAGTTGCTACTCTTCAGATGGCAACTTTGTGGTGATTTTACATTCAAGAAACCCTCCTCAGTAATCTGTCCACTACTGGCAGTCCAGCTTGAAAATGCGAGCGGAAAAGTGAGATTTTCTGCTTGAAAAGTATACTTTTCCTCATGCATTTTGTTCCTTCTTCTTTGTAGACAGAAAAATGAGGTCAGGAGGAAAAGAGGAGGAGTTGAGCAAAAAGCTTTTGTCGTGCGGAAATTAAGATGTTGTTCTTACGAGCAAATTTCACAGATTCTCGAGTTGGACTCGAACACCTCTTTTTTATTAGGTAACAGCGAAGTAAGTGTTAAAGGCTAACTGGATTTGTCTATTTTTCGTCGCACAAATAATCTTATTTCGTTTCACAAATCGACTTTTCTCCATGAAAACCTGTAAAAAAAAAAAAAAATCGTGTTTCTCGTTTTTGCTGCAACAGTTCTGTGATCGTTCACGTATTAGTCAATTTGTGGTACATTATTGGCAATGATTAATCGATCTTTCTGACCAACAAACTTTACTTGAATCCTCTCGTGATCCTTGACATTTTTTTGTTCCGCTGGAAGAAAAACGTGCTTCAGGGCTGACTCGAGAATCAGTGAACTCGCTCGTGGCAAGAACTGCTCATTTATTATCCAACAAATGACTTTTGGTCACCGTCAGACAAATCTAACCCATCGTGCAGAAACACCCTGTCATCATGGCTTTCTAAATATTCCCCTCGGTGAGTGTCCTGTTTGTCAGGCTGTTGTATTAAATGGAAAATGACTTCTCAACATCTACTAAAGCCACAGAACAGTACTCAAACTTTGCCGCATCAGCCAGTGTCCTTGCACTTGTGAAGATCCCATTCCCTCCACGCAGTAGGCCTGCAACTTCTGGGCATGCCCAACCCTAGAGGTCTCTTTCAAAAGTTCTTTTCATTCAGGACTTGAAATCTCGCCTGTCTCTTGGCATCGGACTTGGCCTGAGAAGCCAATCCAGCACTTGCAAAGCTCACGTTCAGCAGATCACTCAGGGTTGTTCAGCAGCCCCCCCCCCCCGCCCCCCGCCAATATTATGAACTTTTTCCCCCTGGTTATGACGCATCATGGGCGTTCAGATTCAGAGGAACTTGTGAAGACTGAACATTGGTTGGGCGATGGTGTCGGGCTTCAGGAGAAAGAAGACTACTTTCATCTATGGGGACGTTCAAGACCAGCAGCAGTTAAGACCTCAGTCACCTCTCGTCGTTGTGGAATTTTTACTCGGGTTTGTTTGGAGCTCTGCAGCTGAGTCTGTATAAAGCTTGACTCTCCAGCGCTTGGTGGTAATGTTTTTAACGTCACAGCAGTGCGCGATGTGCATGAAGAATAAAAGTGAGCGGTTAAGCAGCTCTGTACTAGTAGCATAATGCATCCACTGAAGTGCTCAAGTCAGCATCCCCAAACTGGTCTTGGCAACTCTGATCCCGAACAGGGCTGAAGTGGGACGCCGCCACATGAAATCAGCTGTTCCACGACACGACGGCATCCCGTTGTGGTTAAACGCGGACTCACCTGCGCTGTAGGAGAACTTGACCTCCGACAGCTTCCTGGCAGTCCGGACTTCCATGCGCACTGCGTCTGACCGGCCCTTGGCGTTCACGGCGTACACTTCAAGCAGGTACAGGGTGGTGGACGAGAGCCCGGACACGCGAAAAGTCGGCCTCCTCGACGTCTGACGATGATAGAAGAAATATACATGATGCATATACGTGTGTGCTACCAGGCGGCCAGAGAAGACCCCATCATTGCGCCATTCAAGTCAACTCACTTCATTTCTGGGCAGCTCAGCTGACTTTTCGATCCTTGTGATCGCGAGTACGAACGTCTGCGGGAGGCCCCCGTCGAATCCTGGGCGGCAGTGGACGCGGAACGACGTGGAAGTCACGTTGTCCACCTGGCAGTCCTGGGGGGGAGCGGGATTGACTGAAATGATGTATGTGTGTTAGCACTGGCAGCAGCTCTGGAGGCTTCAACCGTCTTATGGCGCATCTCGCCTTGAAAAGACTTTGCTCTGTGTCTTGTCCACACAATCAATTTTCTTCCGCTTCCGCCCAAAACTTTCTACATCACGAATATCAAACAAAGGAGATGAGGGAAGAAAGATCCGGAATAGCAGAACTTATGTATGTAGTTTACGTATAGTGTATCTGTGTAGTGCTACTTAAAAGACGGTTCCATGATGTTTGTTTGCGCTGGAAAAGTTGCACAGAATTGCTAAGTGGAACATTTTGAAATCATGAACGACATCGCATGAACACAGTAGTGTGCAATATGCTTGCTTGTGGGAAGTGCGCGGGTTTTTTCCTTCGACGATGTCTGAGATGTCAAAAATGTTAACTTTATATTAATTTTTCTTATATGGGTGGAAGGTTCATGCTCTGAAACATTTGGGGCGATTCCATTGATCATATTCAACCAAAAAAGCAATTTTCTGCAAACGTCATTTTTGTTGAAATGAACAAAGATGGACGATTTTTTCCTTCATTCCAATTCCAACCGACTCAACAAGAGCTGAAAGCAGTTGTGGAGGATGTGGTGGCCAACGTTCCGGAGGACTCGGTTCCAAGATTTGTGGCAACCCTCAGGAAACAGGCCGAGAAATATCTAGCAGAAGGCAGAAGTCATTTCCAACAAAAAATGGGAAAACAAGATCCATGTTGGGGTTTTTTTTTGCAACCAAAATTGGTTTTCGGCACTTGTATGATATATTTCTTCTTCTTTTCATCCACCTAAAACACTTGATATAAAATCAACATTTTTCAATTTCTCGAACCCAAATGAAAAGAACGCTTCTCCGAATCACTGTGTGTGGGGAGGGGCAAAAGTGACTAGATGCTGATGGCCCAGGCTGTGTCGGACATGGAGCGGTGTGAAAAAGGTTTGAAAAAAAAAGGGATTCAAAATTTTTATTTGCATTTTGTTTTGCGAATCAGGCCAAAATCAAGTGAGTTATGGCCTCCCAAAGTTAAAAGTCATTTTTCTTACACTTTTTGAGTGGACCAAAAGTTACCTGCTGTAATAAAGCCTAATTACTCAGCTTGTGCAGGACGCACAAAGGCAAAATAAACTAAGGAAAAATATGAAAATCAAACAAGTTATGTCCTCGCCCAGTGGAAAGTGTTTTTGCGGCAAGAGGCGATCGAGCCAAAGTTAAAAGACTCACATCAGATGAGTCAAGGCAGACAAGGCAAAGGTCGCAGTGCTCGAAGGTTGGTACAGACCTTTTCAGATCCATTCTCATAATGAGGATCTGTTTCATTTTCCTCTTGAAAATTCAAACAGTGGAAAGATCAGTCAGGGTCAGTCAGACTGCCATCAACGTTAAGATTGACTTTAAACTTCAAGAGCCCATAACTCTCTCTTGCTTTTGGTCTAATTTTCTCTTTCTTTTTTTTCAGACGAAAAAAACGAAAAATTTTGAATGTCCTTCCTCCATGGAAGCCTCCTATATGCCCGAAGCAGCCTGCGAAAATAAGAGTCCAGTTGGAAGGACTTACTTTCGGCCGACTGTATAATTAATATGTCTGAAGAACTTAAATATTATATGACGGTTTTTTTGCCACGTGATTGACGGGTGCGAGTGAAAGAAAGCTGCAGTAAGGTACAACTTTCGGCTCTAAAACCAACCTTGACTGGAACTCGGGGAATGAGTAGAGAAAGATACGACATTTTTCTTGTATTTTCTAGGCACTGAAGAAGGGGCCAGCCTTAAGGAACAGCCATTCAGCTACCTACATATATTTCTTTTCACGAGAGGTCTTAAGAATACACACAACATTGCCTGGAGGCCTCCTTTTGGACCAGTTTTTACCTCTTGGCCCCCTGACTGTATTGTGCATGATTTGCTAAGATCCCTTTTTTTTCAAATGCCTCCAAGCAAAAATCCAATGCTTTCAACTTAGTGGATGTAGGCACAAAGATGCCTTACGCACTGAGGTCACATCCTCGATGTGTTTTTTTTTTCAGCAACCCAGGCTGAAAGTTGCACTCAGGATTATAAGAAACGAAAAACTTGCCTGAGAGCTACAGTAGGTAGATGAGGACACGTGGGTATCAGACCTCGGCACATGCCAAAGGTTTGCTCGAACCAGAGTTGTGGGCCAGCCTCCTGGCCGAGTCCGGCACCGCACAGACACAAGGCGCAACTGCATAAAAAGCGATTTCGCAAGCTGTCAAACTTGGCGGAAGGCCTGAGCTGAGAGCAATTTCGTGCAATTTGCTTTCCAGCACACAGCAGCAATCGGTCTTTCTGCTAGGCCTGGGCATCTGCTACGGAACACAAGCGGGACCCCCTGCCCCGTTCGGTTTTTCTAGTGTACGTACGCACGTACGGACGTCCGTCCGTACGTAGTGGCAGGCGAGTACTGTATTAGATGAAAGTACTCGGACGTCCACATAGGTAAACACTACATCATAGGCCTTCTGTTCTAGTCCTAGACCGACCAGGAAGGAAAAAAATCCAGGAAGTAGTGAGGGAGATCATTCGTCACATTTCAGGCGAGAGAGAGACTCTTCCATTTTTGGAAGACGCAGCTGAGGAAAGAGTTAATGGAATAAAAGGATAGAGGACGAGTGCGCGTAAGGAGTCTGCCGATTTGGCAAAATATGGAAGACATTTTCAGGTTGTCAGTAGTCTCAACTTTTACCACACTCCTCCTCCTGAAGTGGGAAATGCCAGGACTCCTAGTTGCTGCATATTATTGGAAAGAGTCACGCACTAGTAAGTAGTTGGAATATCCCACCGGATATCTGAAGGGAAGTATATCCGAAATGTCAAGGCTGCCTTGGCGACTTCTTTCCGTAGAAAAAAAATCATCATGAAAGGTCCACCAAGAGAACTTTTTAATCTTGAGAGAGCGCGGAGGACAGATGATTTTTTTCTCTGTGTTACCTCTCATCCTGCACCTACTACGTCCGGGCAGCACCAGGAGCTCTCTAAGATTGATTATCTCCAAGTACTCTCTCCAGGGCTTAGTTACGCGTATTTTCACCTCGTTCTCCTTACTACCACCATTTCCCCATATCTCTTACCGTCCTGCCCGGATTTTTCTCTTCCTTCTTCCGCCCATCCATGATTAAGTGCGACCGAGAGGAAGGTTAGGGGCCTAATGGGGTGTCAGAATGGGTGGTTGTGTATGAGTGGCAGAGGAGACGCTTTACGGTCTAATACAGGCACAAACGTCGCCAAATTTAACGAAATCGACCGTAAATTTATGCTTAGAAAGCGAAGCCAGGGTCTTATGTGGGTGCGTGGTGAGCTTATGCAAGCAGTGATGCGTGAAGGAGGAGCGAGCAACCAACCCCTGTGACGACAGAGCCAAAGTACGTGCGGGGATCACCTCCAAAGACCCATTGTGCCGAGGGGCTTAAAAATTCGATGACATTTTGTAAGGAAGAAAGGTACAAACACCCTTTTCCCACAGCAAACACAAACCTCAGCTCACATCTCATGCTCGTCCGAACAGAGTTCATCCTTTAGCCACGGGACTACTGGGTGCAACCAAGTGCAAAGGGTCACGGGCGCTGAATTGGTCCGAACCATGCACCAGGTGTTCCACCAATGTAGAGCTTATGGACTCGGTGTTCAGTGCTCATCAGTCCAAAACTGCATGCTTGAGAAGGCTTTGGATGTCGTTCTGGCCTCCCTGCAGCCCAGATTCGTCCCTGCAGTATCTGGGAGAAAGAAAAGCTGGCGTGGCAAGCTGAGAGACTGCGCCAAAAAGCTCCGCTCGACTCCGGCACACATACTCTGCCGTCCAGATGCTGAATCTGTTTCCGGAGGGTGATGATGTTGGGTGGAAGCCATCATTGCCACCAGCGGCAGGAAAGTGGAGACCAGGTAAGCGAAACAGACTTGTCCCTTGAGCTGGCAGAAGCACTGCCAGCCAGTCGGGCGCATGCGCCACGTCTTGCGCCGCCACTGCGCCAAGTCTGTTAGGACGGACACGTCCACCCGGGGCGCACGCACGCGCATGTGTCCGGGCATGGACATGACCTGGGAAGTGCGTCCGACAGTCCTACAGCGAGTCAGTAGAACCACTTGCATCCCATGGGCTGCAAGCATCGTGACGACCCACAAATATTTTCTACGCAATCTCTCGTGCCGCTATCTCGTTCCAAAGAAGGAAAAGAAACTTTTTTCGACAGATTATCATGCGAACAGCCTCTCTCGATATCCCTCGCTCCTTTCGGAAAGTTCTTCTCAAAGCCTCTTCTCTCTCTCGATTCTTCTTCGTCACTCTCGAACCAAACAGAAAATGAAAGAGCTAGCAGACAGCAATATATTTTTCCCGAAAAGCCACAAAAGCCATCAGTGTCAAAAAATGCAGGATTTTCCGTTAGATTATTTCTTCCCCCGTTATACGTCTAGAGTGTGAGGGGCGCAACGTATCTACCGCATGGTGCTGTGATACCACCCGTGATTGAGCGACATCATCCCAATTTCTTGACGTATTGAGTGAACAGCGTTGACTTGTATTAAGTCACGCTTACGTAACACTTCGTTATGTGCATAGTTTGGACAAAGTCATTTTCTAATTAGGAATTGGAGGAGGGGGGAGGGGAAGGGACATGAGTCTATTAAATGGTCTTTCAGCTCCTACGTTCCCTCACATTTATACTGCCGAAGTTTCAAACTCACTTCCAGCCTGGCTCTGCCAGACGCGTCCGGGGAGGCCAGTGCTCGACCGCACCCACAACTTGTACAGCCTGTCCCCCTTCGATCTGTCTGGCGGAGTTCCTAACTAAACGTCCTCCAAATAGACTCTGATCATTAACAGGCGACCTCCTCCTCCCCTTAAATTTCACGGGCCAAGAATTCTCTTCCAAACTTTCAGAAAAAGTGGGGTCCGCTGGAAAAAAGAAAGAGTGGGGAAAATTGCTTTTTACAACGCTGATTTCCCCCTCCTCATTTCTAAGGTGCGCCTGGAATGGCTATGGGTATGGGGCGGCGGAATGAACCTCTCCCACGGGAGAAAAAAAGGCAAAAAGGCGGACCGAGACCTCATCGAAGACTGTGGAGACAGAGACCGGCTCTCTGGCCAGTCTCGTGCTATCTTTATTGAGCTTCATCGCTCCCTCATGTTCAGAAACGAGCTAAATGGTCCCGATAATGTCCATTTGAGCACGCCCTTCCTCGTAGCCATTGTGTGGAAATAATTTCTGTATTAGCTGGGGGGGAATGAGCATGCTGGCATGCAGTTGTATGTAAATTGACCAAAGTTGACCTCTTGCTGCTGGAACTCTGGCCAGACACAAAAAGGCTGCAAGAAGTGTTTTCTCACTTGTTTCGTCAGACGTGATTCGTAGCCCTTCTCACGACCTGGAGAAACTTCCGCTCTGTGCAACCCTGAAAGACACTTTGATGTCTCATTCTGTAGTGCGTGCACGCGGATCGTGGCTGCTTCTAATTTGTGCTCCAGCATGCACGAAGAGAAAGCAGTCCAGTCTTTATAGCCTTAAAAAAGAGTATCTGTTTCGCCCGCGCGTATGCAAATGTCTCTCCAGCAACGCATACACGGACACGAGCTCGCTCAGGGAATACATGTACGCTGGCCAGAGGAGGGAGGTGGAGGTGGTCCTCGTCTACCTGGGACGCACTCCTTCTCCATCCACGTGATGAGATTGGGGGAAGAACTAAGATGGGTGCTGGCTCGATGGATGCATGCGTGTTTCCTCTCTCTCCTAAACGTGGCTTCGGATCACGCCATTTACGTAAGCTCATGTCGCTATTTCTTCTTTGCGAGCTCTTTCTTTCTCTTTTATGATAGCAATTCTAAGGGTAAAGCGCCTCAGGACTTCTATTTTTATTGCAATATTGTGCACATTGACTTCCTAAGACCACGGCTCTGTGCACACCGACATAGTAATGAACCCAAGGAGCATTTGCCTCTCCCTTGGACGCACGCAATGGGCGATCTCTAGACGTCCTCTGGTGCGTGTGTGTGTGGGGGGGGGGGGGCCCTAGGGATTTTTCCACCCTCAGATCTTACAAAACTCCAAGAGCACATCTTCCTCCTTTCACCGGCGACAATATGTACATTGGCAACGAGCGTATGAATCATGAAGAATGTCGAATGGAAAGAGCGTGCACGTAAAAGTAGGTGAGACGGAACAAGGAGTCCAACGGAGGTGACGAGAGAAATGACGCGGGGACGATGGAGGGGGTGTCAGAAGGAGAAATCTGGATGTAGCAAAGCAGTTGTCCGGAGAGGAGCGACATTTTTTGTTGACTCACATTGCACGTGCGAACAAGTGGTCAGTTGTTGACCTAGAAAAGACACGCTCTATTGTGCTGCTGGCATGCGCTATTACTGCGCCTGGGCGTAGCAAACTGGGACGAGAATGCAGTGAGAGCACAATTTAGTGTCAATGTCTATATCTTTGGTTCTAGTAGACAACCGTCCTAATGTTGTGACTGACTCTCTTTTTTAAGAAGCTGACTCGATGGTTGTCAGCTCTTGACAGCAGAGTAAGCTTAAGGTGTTACTGTGACAGGGATCTGTGCGGTATTGAAGAAGGGGGAAACCATTGCTAAAGTGGGTGAGGCAAGGAGAGAAGATGAATTGTGGCACAGACGAACTGAAAGGGGAAGAACAGATATGGGATCGGGAAAAGAAGAGAAGAAATGATTGGATACCCTGGAAACACGCCTATCTTATTTGCGTTGTCCAATGACACAATACATCCCGCTCTGATGGGCACATGCATGGCTGCACGGGCACGCCATCACTCGACATCTTACCTGCTGGTATGAGGTGAAAAACGCAGGGTTCCACCTGCGTCCCCAGGGGGTTCTGAGCCCAGCAGAGAAGAGTGCCATAATCACGACCAGTGTTGAGGCTGTACACCAACTATTGCAGATATAGAGGCAGTGTATGTGCGCCTGTAAGTGGCTCTCGCAATTATATTGCTCATTCTCACGGTGGACGTCGTCCCGCTGGTCCTGAACCTGTTGGCCGGCAGTTGGTTGAGCTCGGAACTCGAGTTGAAGGTCCACCTGAAGAGCAACTCCGCCGCGGGGTTGGCGCGCACAGTGCAGTTGATGGAAGCAATCTCGCCGTGGGCCACGCCGTAAACCATCTTTTGATGGGCAGAACACACCGGCTTGACTGAAAGAAAGCCAAGTTATTAGCACCGCTCTCTAGTGCAACGAAGCGATATCTGGATCTGGTGTCGATGTATATCTGTTTGGGCACTACCTTCAACATTGTACTGTGCCTGCATGAGAAGTCAGCATTGTGTCTCCACTAAGAGACCCAGGCAGCTTTAGTTTGGGGAACTAAGCTATCGATACGGACGTGACGAACGATCTCTCTAAAGTTGCTCCTGACGCAGGAATAGCACGTAGGTACTTTTGAGCAAGCTCTGACAACTTGCTCACTCCACCACTTGAGGTGACACCAATCACTCTTTCAGTCAACCTGCGATATAACTTGGAACGTCATTCCAATGCGCGAGTCACAGGAGGGGCTTTTTCCGTAGGATTTCGGTGGGATTTCGCGACAGATTGCGCTGACTTTGAGTCCGCATAAAATGAAACAGCCGCTTGCGGAATCGCAAGGGAAATTCCCCCGTGTAACGCCGGCCTCAGTGGGAGCTCTGGCTCTATTCTTTCTACTGGGTTCGCTACGAAGCTACTGATCCTTGTGGGGTGTGGAACTCGATCTTTCGTTGATGACAGGTAAGCTGATGGTGATGACAATTGTAAGAAGAAGTTACAGTAGTAACTCCCGCTCGAAACGGGCCGAGCAGGCATGAAAATGTGAACACACATAAAATTGCACACGCGACTCACAGTATAGTATTTTTTCAGCCTGCACTGGTCCACTGCAAGCAAATTTGAAGCATTTGGCAAGATATCGACTACTATGACTGCCATCCATCCCTTAATTTGTTGCGATGCTTCCTTGACGCACCCATCGATTGATGAATCGTTGTCGGTCAATCGCATATTTCTGCTCTCTGCGTATTTAGTAGCTCCATAGGTACGTAGGTACGTGTAGGTTCACCCAAAGCAAACACCCCCCTCCTCTTCTTTACCCTCTCACACATGAATAGAAAACCCCGAAATATTCAATGTTACGCTTGAGTCGTTACAGAGTTCTAGGATATAGCAAGAGTGTGCGCGCTCGTGTGTGGGCGTGTGTGTGTGAGAGAGAGAGCGATCTTCCATTGGGTGAAACGAGCGATCTAGAGTATGTGTCTGAGATGCAGCCAAGCACAAAACTCTCTCTGGATTTAGCATCCGTGCGTGGCTTGCAGCAAAGCAGGCGGGCCTTTTAAGAAGAGAATGAACGTGAGTATACATGTATAGTATATACATACCCGTATATCGCCCATTTCCCTGAAAATTAATGATCCGACTGCCCAAGAATAGGGCTGAAATGGGCGTCGGCGCCAGCGGGCTCACTCATAATGCAGACACACCTCTCAGGGACAGACAGATACCGGCGTAAGTGGATGGAAACGTATTCTCCAGAGATACCATAGCAGAAGAAAGTTTTACATGGACTTTTTCTTTTGTCTCTCTTTCTCTCCTGCAATGCGCAAGAGAGAAGAGAGGCGACGCTATCAAAGCCACCCGCGGCCACAGCTCCTCCAAACTCTCACACACTCACTTTTCTCGTCGTCTTTTTCCTCCCTCCCTCCTTCTCTGAGAGTCTAGTGGGACATCATGCCTCCTTCCCCTACTTCTGCGCCTGCCTCCGTGCAGTGCGTCCGCTTGGCCAGCACTGACTGACTCTCTCGCCTCGTAAAAGGTTTCATTTACATAGTATTGTATCACACGACACCTATGGAGAGTGTCGGGCTTAAATCGTCTTTAGCTATTTCGATCACTGCAATCAAACGCACCCTTTTTTTCCCGGCCTCCGTACGTCCGCCATGCGATGGATCGGATCTACCGAGCAGATGTTTACTGACGTACACGAATGCCTGGATATTCGCCCAATAACCAGGCGAGAGAGGGGGCATAAAGTCTCAAGTGTGGGGGAGAAATCCGGAATGTTGCATGGCATAAAATTTAGACGACTGAGATGCATATGCGATGAAATTGAACCTCTCGACTGGATGCATAAGATATTTTGTCCCCTTTGTCGAGGCGGACAGTTGGAGGTGGCAAAAATACCCGGGGGGGAGAAAGCACAGGTACAGGGTCATAGACCCCCAGCACAGTCCAAGCCTTTGTTGTTGTTCTTTGCTGTTGGACCACCACAGCCACAACTGAATCCTCTTCGCCATCTGCATAATTTTTACGAAGTACTATAATTAAATACTTTAGCGGTCTCTGCCTCTGTACAGGGAAAAGCTGACGGCATTAAGATAACGGCTCCCGTTTTAGGGCGAAGCAGTCGGTACAGAGCCACTAATACACTGCGACACCCTGTGGAGAAGAAAGCGAAAGTACGTAGAAGGAAAGTGGAAGGCGCATATTTCTTGAAAAGAAAAGACCGGAAGCGGCATTTAATGCAGCATAGTCCTACCTTGGAATTCTGCATTTTCCTTCCACCAAAGGCCAATGGCAGAAACTGCCAAGTTTTTTAACATTGTTGCCACAACTTTCTCCACTGTGTATTCAGCGTACACTTGTTATGAACCATTTCGCCAAGAGATGGCTTCTTTCCTAGACCCCCTAAGACGTCACAAGGCTCTGAAGAAACGCTCAAGCCCTTATTCCTTCTTTGTGTCCTCTTTACATTGTAGGACCGGCGGTACTTAGTAAAGGGTCTTTGTTAAAGGCTTCTTCATCCTTATTCACCAACGAGCCCACCATTACACGGAGATCTTCGGGAGAGATGCATTTGCAGCACAAATTGCAGTGAGCACGTAGCACGGAGTTGGGGTCCGGAGAATACGTAGAAGTTAAGAGAGGCCAACTATGCATCGTAGGTTCCACTCACACAGCAGAGTAGGTTTGTGGGTAATGAGACACATACTCGGATAGTGCAGCGCTCTCACATCAATCACTTGGTGAAAACATGGAGAGGATAAATATAAGGCCTGAAGGGCCAATGAAGCCTCGACCGCGCGCTAGCATCAGTTTTCAATTAAGTGTTTGCAGCTGAAGGGTGCTTGATGACGTAGTGGAGGGCATACTTGGCCAAGCAGAGCCAGTCTCTGGTTAATTTTTGGTACTCATGTGTGGACTTCCTCCGCTTCAAGAGAGGCGCAGTGACCACACATGCGTGAAACCGAATCTGGCAGAGATGTAATGGGCCCGTTACAGAGAGGTCCTTTTTTGCCAAGAACTGTAGGTATTGCTGTATGGTCAGAGAGAGAGAGAGAGAGAGAGAGAGAGAGAAAGTAGTGGAAGCATACCACTGGTAAGTAGTAGGCAGTACTTTTTTACGGAAATGAAGTCAAGTGGCAAGGTACTGTGAGGCCGGTAGAGAGGTACTCTAGAAAAGGAGCAATTGTCCGAAGCAGAAGGCTCATTCATTTCAAGACTACTTTTCTCTCTCTCTCTCTCTCTCTTTCACGCACACAAACACGCAGAGACTCTCAGAGTGTGACAGCTAGAGAGCAAAGAAGGAAGAGTGACTATAACAAGATTAAGAATCGTCCCCACTCCTCTTCTCCACTCACTCCTTTCCCGATTTTTTCCGGAAAGAAATTTCATACCGAGAGCGAGCTAGAGCGAATAAGAGAGCCGGAGTAGGACACGCACTTTGTAACGGCGTAACAAATGGGTTGGGACCTCCTTGACTTAAGAATCCGAGTCCTCCCCCTCCCAAAATATTCGCCTTTTTTTCCGTTGTGCATAGTGCATATGTTCAGCAAGGGCCATTCACCTGTAGACGCACAGTGTAAGCTTTTCATACGATCTGACTGATGTACAGTGTTTTCTTGCACACACGCGACCACAATCGAGGCCGCAAGTGTACGCACCGCCACACTGTAACATGGAAGTAATACGTAAAAAATGGACTCTTTTATGGGGGGGCTGAGATATGCATGCAAGTGCAATACATATTCACTCTCGCTTCCCTATGCGCTTAAGCGCCCTGGCTTCATTGCATTGTCCTCTTGAGGGGTATCGACGAACATCCATATTAATGCAAAAAAGAAAGCAATCTAGATGCGCGCATACTCCTATGCTTGATAATGTACTTAGTGCAATGCATGACTGATACAATATGGCCCCATGCTATGAGCAGTAGAGACGAGTGCATCCATAATAACATGATGTTCCAACCATGATGCTGTACTCACATTTGATGTCCAGCTTGAGAGCGTTTGAATAGGCTGTTCCTTCATCGTTTGTTGCTACGCAGTGATACGTGCCAGACATGTTCCGGCTGAGGCTCTGGAGCACCAGACTGTGGTTGCCCATGATGACACCACGACGGAGATCCTGGCGAAGGACTACGCCCTGGAGATGAAAAAAAAACAGCTTTTCAATGCACGACGATGTCACTCCAAAGTTCTGAGCAATTTCCAGCCTTCCACCCGAAATGAGAATGGACCTAAAAATGTGAATGGCTCCTCTCTGTAACAACACAAGGGCGTGATTTTCTTTTAGCATAATCGTTATTGCGCGCCAAAAGGAGGTTAGAGGCAGGAACCATAACCATAACTGAAGTAACGGCCGAGCCTGTGCTGCTCCAGCATCAAATAAGCAAACTTTTCTTCTTCCCCCCCCCCCCCTGCTCCTCCTCTGCCCTCCCCCCATCATCTTTTGGAGGATGCTGCCAGTGGAAGGACCAGAGCGTGGGGAGCCTGGCAAAGTAGGCGAGAGAGAGAAGGCAGGATAAGGAGGGCACGCAGCAAAATTAAACATGATTGGTGGAGAGCTTAAATAGGTCTTCAAAGCAATTTTCCTATAAATGACACACAGTAACAGACGATAACTGACGTGATCCCCCCCCCCTGTTGGACCCCTGTGACTGCACCAACGCAAGCGTATGATCTGGTCACACACCCCTGCCTCAATTAGTACTCAAACTACGTATTAGAGGGACCGTGAAAGAGAAGGGATCAGCTTTGTCAAACTTCTCTTTAACCTCTCACGTGCGGTCGTCGGAAGGAGGGACTTCTGCTACACAAAGTCTTTGAAAAGACGGAGAGGGCAGCACGTGGAATGAAATATTAATTTGGGGAGGTCGAGGTCCTTACAGAGTGACAAGGTGGAGTAAAGGCCGGTCAAAATCTCTTTCACCGCGATGTCAAAACTAGTCTCTAATGCCCGAAAACTTCCAGGCTGGCCAAAGGCTAAATAATTCAGGGACGATAGAACCCTCACAGCGGCAGTGGTGGGTGCGGAGTAAAGAAAAAGGGGCGTTTTCCACGTGGGGAACGGTTAATACGCCACGATCCAAGGGACTTCCAACACAAACAACGTTCTCGAAGGATCGATAACGAATGCACAGACACCGATTCCTAAAAAGTTTTTTCCAGGTCATCGCCTAAGGCAGAAAGATAACCTTTAGCAACTCCCACACACGCCCGTGGGTACTCGCTGAAATGTACTTGGGAGGGGGGCGAAATTATCTCCTTTTTTTCTCCATGGGTCTCTCTCAAAAAAGGTCTATTTGGCCCTTGGGGAGCGGAACAAAGTTTAACCTTTAAAGGTGGAAGGAAACGCTGCTTTGTTGTGTTAGTGGCGGCCCTGAATTTTGGCTTTGGCGTCTGCGCACCTACGTAGTTGATCTCAGATCTCATCAATATTCCAGGAAGGCGAAGGAGGGAAAGTCGCTCTGGGAAAAGGGGGCAGAGGGAAAAAAATTCGGCCAAATCGAATTCCATCGGAACTTATTTCGTTAAAGGCAGTCAAGAATTGGCTTCGGAACATTTGCTACTGCTTGATAAAAGAAGAGAGTTTAGCTCGACTCGGGGAAAGGTCAATCTCGCATTTAGCGTCATGCGTTCTGTACACGTGGCTGTCTGCAACCCAGAGGAAAATCAGCCTCATCTGCCATCAACTTTTTCCACAGCCTTATGACCTGTGGTGACAGAGGGAGACGCATGGAGCATGTGGAACACGTTTGCTTTCTACCTAGTAGGTAAGGGATTTTTTTTCCCCGGTGAGTTTTACTGAGTGGGTACTGACAGGCAGGCAGGCAGGCAGGCAGGCAGGCAGGCAGGCGGGCGGGCGGGCGGGACTGCTTCCTCTCCCGTGGGCACGTCCATGTCTCGACATTCCGCAGGGGGTTCATGGGGTTAGGCTGGGTTAGGTTCGGCTAGCGTAATATCGTCGAGTGGTAAACCCTCCATATAGCTTTTGAGTCATTCGACGATATGGTGGAGCGTGACACGACGGGCACGTTCATCCCCACCTTTGGCTGTTGAGCTTCTCTAATCGCACTCGCTTGCCGCAGTGATAATGGCTTTTTTTGGAACAAAAAAAAAAAAATTTCACTCTGGCAGCCGAGCTGTTGGGCATGTAGCGGGTGCAGCCGATAAAACGCCGCCTCTCTTGAAACATGAATAAAATTACAAGTTGAAAAGATATTTTCATAAAACTTCAGGACTTTAGCTGGCTTCTACGTCCCTTACTTGTTACTGTAGCAAATTTTAATAGCAGCACAAGAAACGTTGTATACATTCGCCTGGCAAATATCAGGCAGAACTTTATTGTCGAGGCATGTGGTGCTGTTAGAGGTCGAGTGGAAGTTATCATTCAGTCTAAATGGGCCCCCCTTGGTGCTTGAAGAGAGACATCAAACTCAACGTTCTCTTTTGTTAATGCGGTCTCTACCATTTTGAACACTTTTTAATGCCACATCTTACTCAATGGATGCTTTCTAGAGCTCGGAAGGAGTTGTTGTCAGCAATATGGCAATCCTTGTTCAATTGCCAACTGGCAATTGTTTTTGTTTAGCCTATTCTTGAACGTTAACCATTATGCATCTGCAAAAGTATGCAGAATGTTGTGTCTTAATCTGTTCTCCACTCAGACGCAGAAAGCGGCAAAGTTTTGGTCACTGAGACAGCGTTTTATCGGCACCACCCAGTAGTATGAAATGTTTGGCTCGGCCTGTGCGTCCTCAAAGGCGCCCAAATGCGCCGGGGGTGCGCAATTGAAGATATCAAGCCCGGCCCAGCCAGACTTCGGCCTCGAGCACGGCTTCATTGTTGAGCTAAGCCAAAAGTCAAAAGCTCTGTAGTGTCTTTCGACGCATCTTTTGTACGCAGTAGAGACGAGCGGAGCCAAGATTATTTAAGCCCCGACAAGCCTCGGACTGAAAAGTTTCTGCCAACCTCGAGTTCGTAACAACAACGAACCCCGTTGGAGTCTCGATGAGCATCTTTATCAAGTAGGAACAGTACATCCTACGTCACAGGTAACAATCATCTGGCATTCGTACGCTCAATGTAGGCATGCGCACGACAGTGAACACGGGCTTGCCACTTCTACTTGCCCAACTTACATTGAACTTCCACTGTATCTTGATGGCCCTGGGTTTTGCGTTGACGGAGCACTCGAAGTAGGCGTCGTCGCCTTCCTTGATGCTGTCCGGGTTCAGCTTGGAGCCGAAGCTGAGAGATATCCTCGGCAAGTCTGGAAGAAAAGGACTCGGTTGATATAATCGCATTGGAATTTCTCCTCTTTATTCTTCCGTCATGGTGGAAATGTTGCGGAAGTAAAACCTAATTGCCTTCTATTCGTTCTTTGGCCCACCTTCCTACTGCTCTTTGCCCCCCCCATTCCCCCCAAGGAGACCCAATTTACGACGACAATTAGCCTTAGTCTTGTCCTCCTCAGTACGACTCGGTTTGGTTGGGAAACTACATTTCTGCTGCTTCCTTTTTTTTCTTGCTGATTACAGGGAATTGTGGCTGGCAAGAAGGGAGAGGACGCAAAAGTCTATTGACACACTTTTCAGGTTCAGAGAGAGAAAAGAGCAAAAAATATGGAAAAACATAGGGAGCTGTAAAGTGGTTGATGATGTGACACAGCCTGCCAACCGAACGCTTCTTTGTCCCCATGGCGAAAAGAAATCAAACTGCTCGCTGCTTCGTCCGCCACCACATCAGTGGTGTATGTAAACGTGATTTTCCATAGTGTTCCGTGGTCGTCTGGCGAGTGCCGGCAGCGCGACGAGCACCCGCACATTCGTCCACATCCACGACATTATTATCTATTACTCCAAAGTGGTAAAAAGTTACAAGGGCATTAGCTCTAAGCAGAGACGTTTACGTCACACGGCCGTCAACCATGACACGGTACCCAATTTCCTCTACACTTCTGCTAATTGCCAAATAAAGGAAAGAGTCCTTTCCCACCAGTTCTTCCAAGGAAAAAGAATATGGACCTCCTCTATGTACTCATCCCCGTGCCGAGGTAGGCCCATGTGCGGTCTACGGCTTGCGCACAAAGAGAGGTTATTCTGGAAAAGTGTTATTGCTTCGTAATTACGACAGCCTCGACATCTGTCTCCTAAATGCTGGCAGCGGAGTGAGGGAGAGAGAGAGAGAAAGAGAGACGGGCAAAACTTTTTCTCATCTGTGCCGAGTAGGAGAAAAAAGAGATGGAGCGAGAAAGTCAGACTGTGCGAAAATTGGAGGCCGCTCGCTCAGACCTTGGGCCCACTGACACGAGCACCATTGGTCGGGCGGTTGCGTTGGGCACTCTTGCAAAATGCTTGAGAAGTTTAAATTAGCGCTCAGTCTGATCCTGCCCTTGCAATCTGACACGGCCAGTTGCGCACACAACCTTCCCCCAGAGACAATCATGCAGCTCTTGCGGCAGAAGAATCAGTGCATTCAAGTGCCGCGCTGACAGAAAAAAAGCCCCGCAGACTTTCACAGAGCGCATAACTGAGTGTCTTGATTCGCCATGTTGAATGCAAAATGTGTCGTCCACTTGATGCGTTAAAGAAACACCGAAAAAGTAGGTCGAGAATGCTGATGATCACCCATGCTCCACTGTCAAGAAAGCCTTTTTCCCATTTTCCAGTACTGTAGCCAGGACTGTCCTTGGCTACAACACGAATCGTGTGAGAGGCGAAGGAAAAGTCTGTGAGCTCGCGTTTGTATCCTCAAGTACGATTAGGATAAGAGAGAAAAGACAATGCTAAATCGACCCAGGTAATGGAGAGCCTGAAAGGGGATTTTCATTCTTCTTCTGGACGATAGAAGGCGTTCTTGGAAGAATCTTCCTCCGGAGATAGTGTGACTTGATGATATGTACTCGTACGTACGTACGTACGTACGTGCGCAGTCTGTGCACTTCTTTCCTATGGGTATCGTGGGGCAACTGAGAAATGGTTGTGCGACGCATTGCCTCACCCAGATATAAGGGGCAATAACAATGTGCTCGCACGTCTTCTCGTCGATTGTTGTCACCCAGAAACAACAACGAGCTATCAGTTTGACAGGGCACGTTTAATATACGCGTAGTAAGTAGTGCCAGTAGTGGCAATTCGATTTTCTAAACGACAAGCACGAGGAGGGGGGAGGGGAGAGAGGCGATGGCAGGGATGTCCCTGGCGTGGGTGTCGGCACAAGATTAACAGGGGGTGGAGAGGCTGTACTGCATGCAGCACTTGGCCCCACCGGGAAAACAACTCCAAGTTTCCCTCCCTTGTAACCCTGTATGGGGCCCTCCCCCTTTTTGGTACCTTGTTCCTTGTTGTTTTGCCGCCGTTTTCAATTTTGTTCATTCACTGCTTCTTCTTCTCCAAGACCATTGTAAGACTCGGGGCTACAAAATACATTACGGTACTGTGCTACTGAATTCCATACGCTGGCAGAAGCAGAAGAGGAAAAAGAGGCAGCAATAATGACGTCTTTTTCCTCCCTTACGCCGACGCATACGTGAAGGGCATAAGCGTGCATATTTGCAGACAACAATGGAGTGTTTCAGTTCCTACTGAAATGCTCGTGTGCGTACCCGGACCCTCTTGGTGCTACCCCAAAGCGTTGACCGGACATGCCCCCCCGCTAAAAAAAGAAAATATTAAATAAATGCAGTACTTCGAGTATGGTGCGTGGCATAAAATGAAGTCTCATGCTAACTATAAGGAATGGGAGCCTTCCCAAGAAACAAAGAGCTTAGCAGCAAATTTTCTCAAGGAGCTGGAGGCTGTTTAATGAGGCTGAATAAGCCTCTGCCTGCATGAGTACTTGCCATGCGCAGACCTGTCACATTAATTCTAGGTAGAGGGGGCATGCTTCTCAACACACAAACCCAGCATTTGAGCTTGAAAAGTAAATAGGGGTACTGAGAAGGTCTCTGGCGTGACTTTCTCTACTCAGGCCGTAATAGTTATGTAACAACAGCAGAAGGCAACAACTTTTCAGGAACTTGCTGCAGTCGAGAGAGAGAGTTATGTCGTGTGAGAAACAATTAGAAGCAGCAATAGTAGTGACAAATTGCTGAGGCAGAGTGCAGCAGCAGCAGCAACAGCAGCAGGGCGACCTAGAGTGCCAGAACACCTGTTTTTAGAGTGTGTGGGTACTTTTCTTTATTCTAATACAAGGTCAAGATTTGCCACCGGGGTACTTTAGGCTCTTCGCAGGTTCCATAAAGGAAAATTGCTCTCATTTAGCAACTCATCAACTCCTGCTGCCACAGGTGATTAAACTTTTGGGATTCTTGGGACATGTTGCCACTCACAAACCGACGTAATTGCTTCCTAGCAGACTCACACTGACTGAACTACATAAAACCCCTAAATCTTATTCTTCCTCCCCTCGTGTTAGCATAGGGAGATCGGTCTTCTGTATACGGTAAATAAGTGCTCTCCACGTTGTAAATAACGCCAGGTTATAGGTTAATTGCTAGGCATTTGTAAGGCAAGAGGGGAACTTTGCTTGGGTTAGCAATTATTTCAAAATGGAACAGCCCAGAGGGCAAAGTTTTATCGTTTATCCAATTATGAAGACAGCACGTAAGAATGGCTCGATGTCCTTCGTACATAGGTAACCGAAAGTGCTTTTGTCTTTTGTTCTTTTTCCCCCTCTCCCTTTTCTAGAATAATGGCCTTGCGTTCATCATCTTGGCACACATTTGGCACACGAGAAAGAGCCAACAGGGGGAAGGAAAGGTTACTTCTGGTACTCCTACATGACTTCCGGCACTTTTCCGCTGCAGTAACATCTTCCTCCGTCAACCAAACATGCTCACAGGCGAGGGACCGGTGGAGTCATCCATTCAATCTTTGCCTTTTCGGCCTCTCATACAGGTATGTAACTGTGCTCACGTGAACACTCACCCCAACCCCTTCGCTGCCCCCCCCCCCCCTCCAGCCCCTATAGAAAGAAAGAAACCCACTCAATTTTTGGCTGAGAACGCCAATATACGACTTGAGCCCAACTGCGAGCCAATTAAGAGGACTCTGCCTCATTAGCCTCAGTGTGTCTTATCCTTCTTTCTCGCCGAGTCAAGGCTGGGAAAGTTAAGGAGATGCTCCACTTCTCTGAACGAGGGTGAAATTTAGCGTTTGTGGTAACTTCCCTGGCCAGGAGAGAATTTTGCATACATACGGACGGACGCAGAGCACTCGTGAAAAGTCGTGTCTCACCAGTGAAACAGGATATGATAGCAGCTTTGTTGTTGCTTTGTTTATACAAATTAAGTTCTTTTCTGGGTCAACAGCAAAAATCATTCGACAGGTTGTGTGAATGCACTTAAATGGCATTTAGCAGGAACATTAGTTATGTCTAATCCATTATCCACCACTCAGCGCATGAGACATGACTTTTTACGGCTACTGTGGACCATAATCGTACAGAGAGCATGTTGGTAAATCAAGAAAAACCTAATCTATCACAAGTGCATTCTGCCTCCCCTCGCGGGGAGAAGATTAGCTGGGGCTCTATTTAGTGATTGTTTGGCAAGCTGTTCCAGCCTGAAGGGATTTTTCTTTCTTTCAGAGATACATCCAGCTACTCGGTAATATATAGACGTAGTAAATCGTCATCTATTCGTTGTACGCGATGATCTGGGATAATCTCAACGTCCCACCTCGGGAAAGCTATTCCACGTACAGTATGGGATTCGGATGCAGTACAGGGGCAAAAGACTGAGGTGAACTTACAGTTGATGTCGAGGCTCCAAGTGTCCTCGATTTGACTGGCCGGCATGACCGGATTCTCCGCTCGGCACCGCAACAACTTGCCCGAGTCCGACATCTTGGGCTGAAAGCGCAGCGTCGACTCGGTCACGTTACCGCCCTCCAGGGGCTGGAAACAAAAGTGGGATTTACTGCGGATGTGCCTGGACTTTTGCGTGTACCGTGCTGCTGTGGTCGAGGAGTTGATTATTTCCCAGCCTCCAGGACACGAGCGCCGTCGGCCTGGAGCCGTAGGTGAGGCAGTGGATGTCATAGACGCGATCAGCGGAGAGTGAACCTCGCTCGGAAGTGATGTGGACGTGGAGAGGAAGTACTGGAAGGAGAAGAAGAAGAAGAAAAGGTTGTTACGGCTCTTGATTATGCGAGCAACTAATGGATGTTTGTCAAAAGTTCTGAATCAGTCTTTCATGTCTCTCATCTTACGTATTCCGCACGTATATTAGGGAGGTGGGCTGAAAGTTGTTTTCTCCTTCTTTTCTCTTTTACTTGTGATTAGTCTTACAATTCTAGAGAAAATAATCGATTCACACCTCAGCCTCCTTTCTTGAGCAGATCCCATTATCGACTCATCCTAACAGTGAAAGTTCTCGAAGTGGAGCCGCAGGCGCTTAAAAATTCATACTTGATATTCAAGAATGGCAGCTGGTTGCTGCAGTGAGAGTTCACTTTTCCAATGGCTAATTCAACAATGAATGTTCCTTCCACCTCTAGAAGTTGTCCTGCACTTGAAGAGTTTCCAGAATAAGCTGACAACATGTTGCCGTTCCCAAAACATTTTTGAAAACGTGTACCAGAGAGATTTGTCATAATATAGGGACATTTGCATTTTACAAGAGTGCTGCCGAGTGCAGAACCATAATTTTGGTCTTATGACTCTGCATTGCATGCATTCAAAGTGGAAAGCTTATCCAAGTGTTTAAGTACGTACTGCAGGAATGTATGTCCACGGACTAGGTTTTTATATGCAGGACACCCATATCATAGTCATGCGCCCTGTATATGACATAGTACTCGTAAATACATATATGCACATATGCAGCAACATCGGGCTTTTCTGGTTGCTCTCATCGCCTGGATGACAACTACTGTGGGCTGAAACCGTTACACATTCACTGATGATAGTTCGTCCCGATGCTGTGGAAGAAACAAGTAGGTACTGCCTTGTGCTGTGCAGCCTGATGTACGTTGTACACGTCCGCACGTGCATGCAGGGTACCAAGTGTACGTGCGTGCGTTCCTGCACCGCACACAGTCCTGACTCGAGGCCCCCAGTCACGTTTTAAGACTGGCGCTTGATGAATGCTTTCCCCTCTTCCGTATCAACCTCAGGAACACCCTACGTGTGGCATGACGCACAAGTAGCGCAAGTTCAGTGAACAGCACTATTACTCTGCACATGTGTAAGCCGAATCGCCACCATTCTCCAAATTTTGTGACTCTGTCCTGGGAAAAAGGGCCAAATGAGAGGTCGACACGCGATGAGATCCTTTCTGTAATGGTAACTAGTGGGTAAGGTAGGAAGAAAGAAGTCTTTCACCAATTTATCGGACCTTTAACACACGGAGAGCGGACTGGAGTGGGAACGGCCCGACCGAGAAAAAGATCGTGGATGTTTCCAAAGGACATTTCATTTATTACAAGGTAATCAATTAAAGATTCAGGAAAGTCACAAAAGCAGAAAGACAATGCTTTCCGAGGCACCCATTGTTGGAGTAATGTGTGCTTTCTACAGTGCATACGCCCCATAATCCAACCCCTCCTCAACTTCAGTTTGGTTGGCCTTGTTTGTTTCCCCCTTCTCTTTCTCTTGGTCTTAATGGTTTTACCGACACAAAGCAAGCAAAGGGTGAAGTGAAAGGGGCCTCAGCACGCATGCACCAAGACACGCCTCACACATTCGCGCACACAAGCAAAGAAAGATCGTGGGGTGTCTGTGTCCTGATAAAAAGCCTTGACTAATTGGTGGCTTGCTCGATGTTCATACCCGCGCAGTCACGTTGGCAACGAAATAGCCAAGGCACGAATAGGATTTTCTTAAAAGGTGCAAGGACAAGGAGGTGGAGGAAGTTGCCTATAACTCATGCTTGGAATCCAATTCAGGGTGTGTACGAAAAAAAAGAAGGAAAAGCCCATGACTGGCGACGCAAGAACACCGAGCGAGGGCTTGACAAGAGATTAATATCTGTCTCTTGCTCTATGATACCTTGAAGTAGGCGCAGTACGTAAACGTGAATGTACTCACGTATATCAAGTACTAGCGGAGGCACGAGGCTATTTAAATCTATGTATTACTCTGCCCCCCCCCCCCATGTGCCACGCCGCCGAGGTGTGCCCTCGGCACCAGTCACATTCTCAGGGCGATCCACACACTCCGTGTCGCCCCTGAACTCCCTGCCCAATCCTCCCCAGTTTGTCAGTGTTTGTTCAACCATACAGCTTTGCTGCCTTATTTTTTTACACTTTTCAAAGCATTTCAAGTGTTCTCCATCTGTTCATCAAACTCCGTTTTCACTGTAACTTCTGCATCTAATGAGATCTTACCAAAATTGTCATTCTTTTGTTTAATGTATTCCTTTATGAACCCAATTTTCTGCACTAACAAAGTGAAATCAGCCCCAATGACGCTTAGTCTTGGAAAGTTTATAAGAAATTCTGTTAGTTTAACATATTTGTACAGTTGACTCTTGGACTTGCCAAAAAATATGGTTGAGGCTTCAACACTTTTTTCTTCAAGATAAATTTTAACCTGATGGCCAATAAGGCACTGAGAATAGAGTTTTGGACCGCCACTTGCTTTTGCCATATCATACAAGGAATCCCAAATTTCTATATGATCTTCTCCCTTTAAGACTTCTTTTGTGTTTAAATATTGTTCAATTTGTTTCAGTTCTTGAGCATTTCCAGAAAATGTCTTAGGGTTGGTAGCATTTTTATCCAAGAGATCCTTCAGTTTCTTCTGTTGCTCTGTAAGTTTTTTAGGTTTTTCGTCTTCAAGGAGAGTGATGGGAATTTGTTCCAACCGATATCCCAAATAAAGATCTAGACTTTCCCAGTTGTTATCTTTCACTTGTGAACGATATTTCTTCGTTATTTCGTTCACAGTTTTTAAGTTTTTTGAGTACTTTTGCTTCGTTTTGTGACATTTTGTTTGAGTTGTTGGTTTGAGTGTGACTTAACAAGTGAGCTGTCAGTAGTTGCATAACATGTGCGGGAGGAAATTTGGTACAGCTTAGCAACAACATCGTGGGTGTCGTTGTCTTATCTCCACTTCCCCTCCTTCTGGCCGACCCTCTTGATGGGCGCGCCGATCATGACCCCGAGTTCCCTCTCCTCGCCCTCCCTGAGGTGCACCGCCGGCCGGCCGTGTGCCCACCGGTAGTTGCACACCAGAGCCAAATCGCCCGGCTGCCAGGCCACCGGCAGCCCGAACACGTCGTACGACTCGATCCACGTCCGCTTCTCCTGCTCCGTCAGCTCGGTGTCGTCGCCGTACGTCACCTTGAGCGGCCGCTGCGAGTGCGGCAGGTGCTGCACCAGAGGCCATGAGTCGAACCACATGGCGTCGTCGGCCAGGCTGGAGAAGATGATGTTCATGTCCAGCGGCGCGAAGTATTCGTAGGCGTCGGCGTAGAACTTGGTCTTGAGGAGCCGGTTGGGCCCCCACTTGATCTGCAGACCCTTGCTCCTGGCCACCGCCTCCGCCTCCTCCGGGTCCTCCGTCATCATGGACTTTTGCCAGTGATTGTACACGCCCTCCTCCACGCGGCCCCGGAAGTGCTCGCGGTCCGTCATGTCCCTCCAGAAGCAGACGCCCTTGTCCCTCAGCTTCTTGCCCAGGTCCGTCTTGAGGATCCAGTCCGTGCCCTGAACCGAGTCGGACACGTAGGTGGCCCCGGCCATGGACCTCCCAGGCGCCTTCTTGCAGAGGAAGCCCAGCATGTCGACACTGCTCTCGATGTAGGTCATCTCGTGGTGGTAGTGCAGCCAGGCGGAGGAGGGCGCGCCCACATTGAACACCTTCTTGTTGTCGTCCAGCTGGCTGCGGCTGTTGCTACCGCCCTTGTACTGCTGCTCCTGCTTCATGATCAGCTTGGCCACCATCCTCATCTCGTCCAGATTGGTCAGGCCTGTCTTGGTGACGTAGACCAGCCCCGAGCGGTCGAAGGTCTCGTTCATGGCGCCGCCCAGGTCGGCCGCGGCCTGCTCATGCAGTACGGGGAAGGACTCGGGGGAGGACTCGGGAGCGGATGGGTTGCCCGGGGCCTTGATGATTTTGTTCTGTCCAATGAAAGAAAAAACAATTATCAAAACTGTTAAGAGAGGTGACTGATGATGATCGACATACCTGGAACTTGGTGGCGTCGATCAGGTAGTCTGAGGTGGGGATGGGAGACTTGCCCGTCCACCACCTAGGCTCGATTATGTTGGGCAGTCTCTGCTGGAACTTTGGGTCGTCGGGCACGACCTGTGCCAGCCCGCTCATGGCCGCCTTCTGCGCCGTCCCCGTCGTCTTGGGGGCGGCGGCGGCCGGCAGCTTTGTGGCACACTCGCGCAGGAGGCTCTTCGGAACGAACATTGTGATGATGTGTTGATGTGAGTAGGTCGGGTAAGGAATGAAATAAGGCTTGTTGGCCTCTTCACTGTTACTCGACCGTTAGCGATCTGAAGTTTTCGATCCCCCCACTCTGCAATTTATAGGTCCTGATTTTTTCCTCCTGTCTCCATCTGGTGTCGTCACACACGGCTGGCCCAAAATCTGGCGCCATGTGAATGTTTATATTTCGCATTCGAATAATTAACACTATCATTGCGAAATCCCCTGCCCTTCTTCAGCCTAACACATTAACTTCTCCAGGTGTCTATGAAGAAAAATAGAACTCCTTCAGGTATCTATGAAGAAAAAAACTAGTCGTTATTTCCAACGTCGATTATTGTAGCAAAGGAGAAGGAAGGGGCCAGGAAGGAGGGAGCGAGGACGGACGTGCAGACTGAAGCTGTGATCGAACTCTCGATTTGACGGGGACATCATGAGAGGGTTTCTCTGATCACGCGCGCCGCGTTCACGTGGCAGCGAACTCTGATACAAGCCTCTTCCATTTGCCAATCCCTCAATTGGAGCGCATTTCTTTGTGTCAGCATTATCAAAAGCCTGCATGGGGTGCTTCAGATCATTGGTGAAGCAAAACGACCACTATGCCTAACACATGTTGTAGTACTACCCATGTGATTTGCGAATGTGTCCGTACCAAAGCAGGTACACTGTTGAGGCTTTTTGTAGGTTATATACCATTATGTCATTATTAATCATTATAATTCGGTAAGAAGCGTTGGCGTTGGTTTTCCTTTTCCGAGGTGCAGAAGGAACTGAATATCCTTCAGGTAAAATATTTGCATTTTCTTTTTGAATGATTTTTGTCATTGGTCATTCATTGGTAAGGAGTATCGTGCAAGGTTAAGACAGAGTACAGCTCCACCGAAATGAACATCAAGATTAGCCGCAGTAGCATCTTTACGTACGTACACTTTGCCCTCCCCATTCCCCTGCCCCCACGGACTGGACATCATGGTGCGTTTTCTCCGTTTCTTCGTTTTACATATGAGATTCATCCACCGCGTTCAGCCCTTATGCAACCCCAACACTTTCCTCAGCGGCGGCAGCAGCAGCTTGATTTGTGCATCCGTACACTGGAAATCGTACAAAAATCGTACAAAAATCGTACAAAAAAAAGAAACTGGCCAAGTCAGACTGTCGTGTCAGGTCAGGAGAGCCGGCTCAAACCAGTTACGGCGGATGGGAAAAGGGCGCTATTTTTTTCTCTTTTAATGGACACCAACAATTACGTACAATCCTAGAGAAACAAAGGCAATGAGTCGCAAGTGCGCACAGTTACGTAAAAAGCAAATTTGTTGACAGTAGTTATAAAAGCAGGGTTTGAGAGCATGTCAACCTAAGAATGATTCAATTTCATATATTAATTTAAACCTGGGAATGGCTCAAAATCATTTGTTGAAAACCTTTAAATATTAACTTTTCACAAAGGCAGAAAAAGAGACAAAACTTGTTTAGAAAATGTCAACTGTGACCAACTTGCTCACGCAACCTCCTGTTGAGTATTGTAGCGGCTCGCCCTGGAATGCTCCCGGAGCGTCGTGCACTCCGGCCCCAAGCATCCTCCTGACGCTAGGGGCCGCGAGGCCGTTCCACGGAGTCGAAACCGGTACGGAGAACTGGTACGTCATTAGTACGAATTGGTGCCATCATGTAACACTGTATATTCTCCTAAGGGTACACTGTTACGGTCAGATGTACTCTCTCTCTCTGACGGCCCAAGAGAGACTGGTGCTCTCTCCGCCTCTCCTGCCGGTCAGCCGGAAGGCAGGCTCCTCGGAGAGCGCCATCTAGCGGCCACAGCTCCTACTGATACACGCTACACCTGTATACTTCTACTCCACACAAGCTACATGCACATGCCCTAAGACTGCTATGCCCTAAAGAGACAGACTAAGGCCTATACTGTGCCGAGGCCCCTGTGTCATCCTACATTACATTCTACGTTGCGACTACGCATGATCCGATGGCTGCTCACTAGACCTGCTCACATCACTAGGCCTGCTAACATCACTAGGCCTGCTAACATCACTAAGCCTGCTAACATCACTAGGCCTGCTCACGTCACTAGGCCTGCTCACATCACTGGGCCTGTTCACGTCACTAGGCCTGCTCACAAATCACTAGGCCTGCTCGCTTCAGTATATAACACATAACAAAAGTTATATTTTTGGAATCAGCGTGAAAAGAGGATTTCTAGGTCATACATAGTGTTTCAATTAAATGTCATTTTTTGAGTGTATATTGTCTGGATACCCTTTCGCAAAGCAAGGATTAACTCATTAAGTTTTTTATTTAGTTTCTCAATCTTTTGCTTTTGGCAATGATTTTGATACTTCACAAACCATAGCAATGTTATAATTATAATTATGACTACAAGTCCACTATATTCCATATTACTCCAATAATAATAGTTTTTAAAAACAATAAATCAAAGAATATCTTAGGAATACTAAGCGATCTTAGAGTAAATATGGCGGATCAGTCTCCTGGGACTCCCCCGGGAGACCATCGGTCGACCGGAGGTGGACCTGGAGGCCTGCCTGGACCGTCAGCAGGAGCAGTCTAAGTCTAGTAAGTCACAGATGGGCAAGGACCCCATGTCTGACACTCGGACCTCTTCTGCAATGGCCAGTGCATGCCATCTGTTGGCCTTGGTCAACAACAGCAGGGGCAATTGAATGCCGGCAGGCAAGGGGGAATTGGCAAATCACCCTGGAACGTCGGCGGGGGAGCCAGTATAAATGCCAGCAACCTTGCCCAACGAACCGGAGGATGACCTGATGGAGGCCCCTTCCAACCCTGAGAAGGTGCCAAAGTCATATGCAGCAGCAGCCAAAGGTGGGAAGACTCAGTCTCTCCCGCACCTCCTCTGTGTCCATTTATGTACAGAGGAGCACACTTATATTGGTGAAGAGATCTTTTCTAGGGTCATAGACGCTATGGAGAAGACAATCCTTGCCAATCAGTCTGAGGTCGTCCCTGAAATTTGGTGCTCCTTTAAAAGGTGGACTGGAGGAAGGGGACTACTCAGCTGCATCAATAAAGAGACGACTGACTATCTTAGCCAGGCTGTATCTAAGGTGGAGATTGAGGGTAAGTCCTTTAGGGCTTGGCCACAGTGGAGCATGGAAAGCTTGAGAGGCTCACTTTCTATACACTTTTACTTAAAAACCTGCCGGCAGGGAAGGCTGTAATGGACCACTTGGTCAATCAGAACAAACTGCCAGGCAGGTACATGTACTCGTTCCAGGGAGTCAGGAACACTGACCAGGCGGGACTGGAGCATCAGGGACACTTATCACATCAGGGTCGATGAGATGAAGAAAGCAATTCTGAATAAAAGCTGTGAGTTATTCATTCTGATTCAAAGTAACTCTGCCTCCCTTCCAGGCAAGAGATCCCTTGGCAACAGGGAGCCCACAGCTGAACCACCCAAGCCCCAGCGGCGATGGAAGGCACAGCAGAAAACTAAAAAGTTGGAAAAAAGGCTCGTCCCCCAGTGCACTTCAAGGTAAAGATGGTAGTGTTGATCCCGAAGGGAACCGCAATCCACCTGAGGGTGGAAGCATTGTTCCCCTCAAGGAACTGCGATCCATCTGTGGTCCCCCCTAGCGGAGAAATACAGGCAGAAAGTGTGGATGCATCCACAGCAGCAGGCAAACCTGAAAAGGCAACACCTGCAGCCAAGCCTGTCAATGAGGACGTGGTGAGTATGCCATCAGCTCTGGCGACTGGTGTGCATACCAAGTCCTCGAAGTACCTGCATGGTGAGGAGTGCTGTAACTCTGCGCAGGGGCTTATGTAAACCAAACCAACCCTACTTCTGGGACAGAGAGGTTGAAGGCCTCAGGAGAAGTGCTAGGAGGGCCTGGCAGACTTACTTTCAAGACCCAAATGAGTCTACTTGGTCTGAGTACCTAGGGAGTAGACAGGCTTTCCAAAGGGGAGTGAGGGGGGCCAAGCAGGCATTATGGAAACTCTTTACAGAGGGTCCCCAGGACTCCAAAGCTATGTCAAAACTCTACAGACACACTCAGAGTGGGGAAAATAAGAGCAATTATCTCCTCAATGATACTATGATCAGTGGCCTGGAGGTCACATTGAATCACCTGATGCATATTCACATCCCTGACAACACCAATATGGTGGAAGAGAGCATTGGACCATGCCCCTTGGGTAGTTAACTACATATCTGTAGATAAAATCCACGAGGCCTTAGCTAGTCTTGGAAACTACAAAGCTGCTGGCCCCAATGGTTTTAAACTGGCAGTTCTTAAGAACCAACCAGGTTCCCGCATCAATAGGCTGCAGGTTATCTATACCTCGTCACTGTATGCTGGCTATGTACCGGCCAGCTGGAGAAGGGCTAAGGTGGTGTTCATTCCAAAACCAGGTAAGGATGACTACTAAAGCAAGGTCTTTTCATCCCATCACCTTAATTTCCTTTGTTTTTAAGACTATGGAAAGAGTGATCTTAAATCACCTGGAGAATGTATGACCTACATAACTGGCTAAATGTCAATCAGCATGCATTCTGCAAGGGATTGAGCTTTGACACAGCACTTTCAGACATGGTAGATGAGATAGAAAGCCCAGTCTCCATGGCTAATTTGCTCTGGGGATCTTCCTAGACATCAAGGGTGTCTTTGACAAGCTGAATGCCAAATCTGGCATCCAGGGCATCCAAGCTAAATGCCTGCCTCCTCATGTTGTTAGATGGTACTCATATTATCTTCATTTTCGATTGATTACAGTCAAAATTAGGGGAATCTCCACAACCCGGTTGCTGATGAGGGAAATACCTCAGGAGGGATTTCTTTCCCCCCTGGTGTGGAATGTTGCTTTTGATGACCTGCCGGACAGATTCAAGTCAGGACCTGCCCACATTAAGGGCTTTGCCAATGATGCAGCCATAGTCTTACAAGGCCCCAATATTCATACCCTCATTGAACAAGGGCAAGAGGCCATCTCCAGGGCACTGGAGTTTGGTAGTGAGAATGACCTCAAATTCTGGGTTGATAAGACTGAGGTGATTGTTTTTACTTGTAACAGACTAAGGGTCTCAGATCTACTGTACTTTTGTATGGAAAACAGAGACCTTGCTTACTCTGATACTGTGAAATACTGTGGAATTATGCTTGATAGCAAATTACCCTTTGGTCCACACATCAGACATAAAGCGATAAAGGCAGTTAGACTCCTGTACCACTTCAAGGCCTCGGTGGGACAGATGTGGAGTCCTAACCAGTTTCTGATGTGCTCTCACGGGAATTGTCTGACTGAAGGTCACATATGGAGCTATAGTCTGGGTAAATAAGGCCTCAAACTATAAAAACCATCTTGATAGAGGGCAAAGGCTAGGCTTACTGGCTGTGACTCATGTAGGTCGCTCTACTCCCACAGCCAGCCTGGAGGCTGTTCTGGGCGTTATGCTACTTGACCTGTATGCCTAGTGTGTGTCAGTTCAGGATCCAGGGCAGGAACCAGTGCAGGTGGGATAGCATGGGCTGTGGGCATCTCCAGGGTCACCTCTTCTGGAGCAATCAACTCCTGGAACAGGTTGACCTGGGAGATGGCCACACCAACATAGGAAAGAGAGCAGTCAAGAACCTCTTTTACAACAGATGGGAGGTGCGATGGAAACACCTCACCACCTGCCATCAAACTAAATATTCACTGGATGTTCCTGGCAGCATAGGTGATGCCATTGCTCACCTGGACTGTCCTGCCCTCAGTACTATTCTTCAGGCCCTCACAGGCCATAACTATCTAAACTATCACCATAATATAGTGGGTAATATCTCTGAACAGATCTGTAGGTTCTGCGGAAAAGAACACAAGCAGTTCATTCACCTGGCATGCGAGTGCCCTGCTCTTGCCTTGGAATGCCTCGGTTCTGTACAAGGCCTCCAGCTTAGTAGACAACCTCCTGACGTATATGGTCTTATCAGACTCACCCAAGTGGGTCATATTGGTGAGGCATTGGAAAGGAGGTGAGAAAAAGTTAAGCACACTGGTAGGCTTGCCACACCAGGCACTGTAGTCTATTAAGCACTTAGATGTTTGCCACTGGCAGGGGTAGGAAGGGACCCCACCCAGGGTTACTCCATTCTCCCATTTCGGACTTACATTCCAAATGGGCGACCCCAACAACAAACAACAAACAAAGATAAAATACCTTTTTGAAAATGGATATTTTGGTATGATATAATATATCTCATTGGACTTTCCCACTCAAAACCCCCTTAACTTGTAGGGAAAATTATAGAATTCTAAAAAAATAAACTAGCGAAATACTGATAATTTGATTAGTGTTTTGAAACCGACATTTTACGTCTACTTATAAAATCACAAAACGTGCTGAGGTTTTGACTTTTTTCCTTCCTTGGTTCCCAGTGCCAGTACAACAAAGAAGTTTGTTTTTGAAAAAGACCCGGAAAAACTTGATTGCTCGAGCTTTTTGCCATCAGGACTTCCTGAACCAATCGGGTGGCATCTCCGCCGCCCACACTGGAACCCGAACCCGCGCGCCAGCGAATGGAGGCCTAAATACACCTGCTTCTTGTCACGCTGGGGCCGTGTCGGGCCAAAAGTTCTCAGGCTGGATCGGCCCTTGGAATGGCAACCCTCGGGCTGGATTGGGCCTTGGGCCAGCCCGACTTCGGTAGGGTATGCAGCGTAGATAAACATGGAAAAGGCTTGTCTCTGGCTTCACCACTTGTCTCCTATACATATTGCTTGATCGCTCCCATACACATACATGGTAGTGTCTTATGGCTATTGTTAAACCTATGCAACGGTGCAGACGTGCTTGTACCATAGAAAGTTGCACTAAAAGCCTCCTTGACTTAAGGTTGGACAGGTGCGATTTGTTGAGCGTACGTATGTTTGTAGTTGAAGTGGCTGCTTTAAAAATATTTGGCTCCTTTTAAAGTAAAAATAAGTGGTACCATGCATTTCTAGCAGATATCAGCAGCACTGGCGAGGTATGCACTAGGCTCTTGAGCCCGAATTCCTTCCAACCTTGAGCCTCAGGCCTCGGGCCACCTCGGCCCCGTTAAATCTTCATACGAGCCTCGGGCTTTGGGCCCGAGCCCAAACACGGCCCTATGTCACTCAGAAAAAGTGAGGTTTCAGGGCCTTGCCGTTGTCGCATTGACAGAAATCAAGTCTTCCCCCAAACACGCAGACGTACACGTACCGTATGCGTCAATGTAAGTCTACTACATTTCGAGAGGTACTTGACCAGTGACGACTTTTTTGCGGCGTTTGCAGTGTCTCAGCAGTTCTCCGTACTATCTCAGAGCATAAACGCATTGACAGTGTACTGTACGACGGACCTCCGACGTACCATTACATACAACGTGCTACTACTGTATGAAGCAAAAAAAAGCCAAAGAGATTGTGATCTCGGTGAGTGTCTGGTGATAGCGCCAGTCACCACCACCAATGTAATGTAGCTCTTGGCAATTCAGCAGAGGAAGAAATAGTTTCTCTTCATTTTCTGAGGAATCTCAGAAATGAGAGCAGAAGCAGAAAATGCCATCAGCGGCACAAAAAGTCCCATTTTCTGGCGCATTTGCGGAAGGCCAATTTACCCAGAAATTGCGTATTCGCTATCTCTACTTGAGCGCGAGACTGGATCGACAAGGCCCTTTGAGTCTCAACCTTCTCGTAATGGGGAAATAATGGGGCGCTGGAGTCAACAATTATTAGCATTTACTCCCTCTCTTCTCGTGCTTGGGAAATGAGTACGTGATACTTGGCAATTTGTCTTGAAGCTTATAGTGAAACCAGGGTGGTCCTTTTTTTATAATTCTGCCGTTCAAATCAGCAACAGATCGCATGGCGGAGACCTTTGTGACCCTATCTTAAGATAGGGTCACAAAGCACCATCCTCACTCGTGTGGCTCAGATTAAGGAGGTCGGGAAAGGTTGTTTGCCCAGCCTAGGAAACCTGCCTTACGCAGCGTTTTGGCTGCATTCGCAAGTGTTGACGCAAAGATTGTGAGAGCAAAGAAGCGCAAGAAAGTGTGTTGTGCATGAATGGACGTTGCACGAGCCAAGACTTTCCAAGTTTCTGGCGAGACTCTTCACTTTTTTTTCTTTTTTTTTTGCTTCAAACGTCTCAGACATCTGCTCAGAGGTAAAGACACGTAGCCCGAGGAAAATTATCTTGGAACTTAACCCAACAAAAACGTGGTGCAGTGATTAGGACTGAGAACGTTTACATCCAGGTGTGTCGCTATGTAGCTTTTCACTCACGGTTCATCTGCAGCGTGACCTCTGCTCTCGACGCTTGGGTCATGTTGGAGTTGGACGCCAGGCAAGTGAACGACGTGTCCACATCTCTCCTGTGCACGGTCCCCACCAACAGCGAGGAGGACACCACAGTAGGCATGCGAGAACCCTGACAAGACGAAGGATTAGGCTTACAATGGCAATTTGAAGTCGCCAAAAGATGCTTACCCTGAGTGGTTCCTCCCGGTGAGTTGGGGTAGTGGTGACGCTGCGGGAGGACGGCAAGGGTCTGCCGTCTGACAACCAGTGAAGGGAGGGCGTGGGACGACCTAAAGCAGGAGTCAGTCGTCAATGAGGACTTTCCGCTATGTGTTGCGTTATCCAGGGTGATCTTGCAAAGTGCGTCTGCATTGTGTCAGTCAATAGTGTACTTCGTTCGATCAGTAAAAAAGGGTTATGTCCGGTTGGTGGAGAATCCAGAGCAATGGCACGGGATTCTCACTGTATTCTCAACATATGTACGCACGAGGAGCTTACAAGAGAGAACAGTAGTAGGATCGTAATATTGAAATCGTACCACTGGGAGTCAAATGTCAGGTTGTGCGGCGTTCGCCCTCGCGCTACATATGCTTGCAAACACAACTGCCTCCAAATAAAAACTTTGCGCTCCATGTCAAAACTGGTCCCATTGAACCAACTTAAGCTTGTTTTACACACAACTGGGTGAAAAGTATCTACAGGGAGCTGCTCAGATGCATTAGTTCCATACCCCATAACCTTGCTTTGATACTTATTGGAAAGATTGTAAAGTTGTAAGCCGCTTTTTGTTGTAGCTTGGAAGTCCCTCGTAGGTACTCAGTCACTCAACAAATGTTAGGAGTGCTTTTGTGTTGCAAATAATTAAATTAAATAAGTGCCAGCCGAACTGCACGTGCGTAGGAAACAGTGAAAAGTAGTGGATCCGGCTTGAAAGATGCAACATGTAGCACCTCAAAACCATTGTGTAAAGCATTCCTCGCGTGGGGACATGAACAACTCTGTTTGGCCAACTTTCCTTAGGTTAAGAAGTTTTCTGTCATCGTCGTCATCGAAATCTAGTTAGACAATGGAGCGTCCAATTCGAGGATGCCCCAGAAATTGACCCGAGTTCTCATCCCCCTCCCCCATTGTTTAAAGGCTTTTTCACGTTACATCTTATATGTCTCACACTGTGGAAGGTTTTTTGACAATTTTGCTATTGATTCTCTTCTTCACACAAGTACCAAATTTGTACTACACGCAAATGCCTACGCAGTGTGGTGCTGCAGACTCCGTGTGTGTATGTGTAATAAGAGAAGAATGTGAGAACAGCTGGAGAGCTTCTGCATTCTCAAGGGGCAGCATCACCTTAGAACCCCTGACGTGGTAACAGTAGCAGGCCAGGGGGCCCTTTAAGAGGCACTTCTATACTGGGAGAAGGAGGCTTAACTTTTATGGGGTGCGGCTTTTACTGCTCTCTCTCCTTTCATATAAACTTTTTTACGTCCGACGTTTCCAATCAAGTGGCTGTTGGAAAGGAAAAAAAAGAGTGCGGTGCCAGAATTCGACTAGACAAAAGTTTACTCTAGTGGTTAAACAGGAGAGCGTTATTGCAGTACCCAGAGCTGAAATTTTTGGTGTACCCGCAACTCACACCATTGTGGTGCGCACTTGGGTACCTGCATAAGAGCAATTAGGGGTCATGACAAAGGGGGGGACACACAGCTGTGCGCCACAGCTATATGTACAGAAATGCTGAAAGCTCTTCATCGTTCTGTAGTCAACTCCATCAAGAATATTGAAAACTGCGACCTTCCCGACAACAGCCGGTAAGTGCGACTACCCTCAACGTATGGACAGGAAAAAAACATGGTTTTCAAATAGCCTGAAAAATTTTCATCAAATGTTTGATACAATCAAATGTCAACTTTGAAATGCTATTGGCAGCACAGTTAGCACAAATTGCATCAAAGGAAGGACAAAAATGGCAAAAAATTCCGACGACTGAAATGGCTTCCAGGGGCCACAAAGCAATCCCTCTTGAGCTCTGTATACTAGTCTGTACCGCAGGTGACGCCAAAGTTGTGGGCTGTTGATGTCGAGTCTCCTGCTGAAAGCTGCACCGTGACTTTTGCATGCAGTTCTGCTACTGGCAATATCCCGGAGAAAATTGCACTGATTTGGCTCTTCAGAGGAGCAATTGTGGGAGGAAAATTGCACAAAACTGTTCTATAAGCATAGGCATGCCCTGAAAAGAAAAGGCACACGAGATATAACCTTTCAAATAAATGCAATCGAACTCATTGGACATCCTGTAGATATGTTGGGTGCCAGCAAAAGTTATTTTTCTGCAACTTGGAAACCACTTACCACTTTCTTTCCTTGTTTAGGATTCTTTCTTTCTTTCTTTCTTTCTTAAGGATTAGGACATAAGAGTCATGAGAAACTTAAAGAGCTTTCAAGCACTGAAAGTTGCCCGACAGAGAATCAAAGTTTAGCCACATCTTTGACAGCTTGTAAAAAAAAGATGGAGCTCTTGACCGCCTGCCATGATACAAAGCAATGGTGACGTCTCAACATTTTTTGCAACTTTTTCTTTCCCAAACATTAGTTCTTCTTTTCTTGCTGCTCTTTTGGCCATAAGCGATGCTTGCAACAAACCCTTATCACCCTTGCAGTCAATGGAGAAGAGACAGGGAGAGAAAAGTTTTGCAGGAAAGCGTGGGTAGCTTTCGTGAAGTGCTGCTATCTTAAAAGCGAATGTGAAAACTTTCACACACCACATCCTCCTCTTCTTGTTTTGGCAGTTAGTGTCGTTCGAACTTTATTTTTTTTTTTTCAGACAATGTAGTTTAGAGTATCGACTTTGGGAGTAACACACGCAGAGGAGGACATAGGAGGAACTGTGACTGAACGATCATGATGGGAGTTGGACGGCTGTTGTCTGTCAGGAAACCTGTATGCTTTCTCCAGGGTGGCTACCACATGCGCTGCCGTTAAGCTTGAGGCAAAAAAGGTGAAAACACAGCCTGCAAGTCAAGGATTCTGTTTCTAGGGTCATCATCATGCTGAGATTAAAGATCTCCTTTGCTGTAACATCTGCCGAAAATTCCCCTTCGTTTCTGTGCTGCATCTTCCGGAAAGTTTTTCTCCCCCCCATCCCCCCATTGTTATTATTGGACGGGGTGAGGCGTGCAAGGCACTCGGATTGAATAAATAATGGCTGCCTGAGGGTGGCGCAAAAGAGAAAGAAAACTGAGAGCACAAAGTGGGGTCGTACAAGCTGGAAAACAGCCAACTCCACCAGACAGATGGATGGGACTTTGTGGCTCGTGCGCATATCAAGGTACCGCGACTACTTTGCCTAATTCTGCCCGTACAGACGAATGTCTCTGTCACTATTCCATTCTCCTCACAGTCTGGTGGAGAAGCTCCTTTTATGCTCGCTTTACTCGGTGTATGGATTTGCATTGAACAGCTTCTCTGTCAGCTGGAGCGACTCTCAACGGAAGTGCAGCGTCCCAAAAGCCGGAAGGCGACTTAAAGCCAGCTACAAATAGATATAAAGGTCACTCCCCCTCCATATCAACAATCTTGCTAGCTTGCCCAGGCGAGTTCTCGCACCAAGTTTCCTCTTAGGGCCCCTCGTCGCTTAATAGGGGAACTCCTTTTGTTAAGACGGAACTTTGTTGTTGGAAGCAATATTGGCAAACTCTAGTTTGTGTGGTGAAAAATGAGCCGGGGAACAATCTCTGTCGTCACCGCTTACTCTTCAGTCACACACCCCTTGTGAAAAGAGAACCTTGTGAAATATGCGTTAAGAGGAGAGCTGTAACAAACTCGCCTCAGATATTAAAGACGCGTTTACTTTGTCAATCCTTACCCCCACTGACTGAGCAAGTGAGCATGAGTTCGGCCCCCTCGTTGTATGGCCCAAGGATCTCCTCGACCAGGATGCCCCGCTCATTGTGGATTAAAGGTCGGCCGGGGGGGACTGAAAGAGACAGACATTCATTGGCATCGAACGAGGAGCCTAGGGACAAAATGAGTAAAAAACGACCCAAGGATTCACCTAGCATGGATGGGAGTGTCTGAACAAACGCCAGCCTTATTCGATTCCTTACACACTATATTGGACGGCCAACTAATAAGTTATCCACTACTGCATTGGGGTGCTTGCCATTATTTGCTTTTGGATTTGCAAACCCAAATTGCGGTGGGGGCTGTTGCTTTGGTTGACCTTGCGCTGGCTACAGGATGACCTTATTCGAAGGTTGTCCACGGCCCAAACCACCTGCCAACAATGCAACAGCAAGTTATTGATACATTTCTTTATCCTTTGCAACCATGTCAATTGCTCCAATTTGTGGGGGAAATCTCAACAAAGGCTGCTTTCTGCTCCTTTGTTTTGCTGTTCCTTTTTTCTTTGCCTGCTGCTTCATTCGTCCTAGCACTGGAGATACAATGTTGCAACTAGAAGTGCGATGTTATGACGAGATCCACTCAAGGGTGCTCTGTCTTTCCTACGTTCCGCACAGTAACAGTCCATCCTGCACACCCATACACACGCGTAGAAAAGAGAGAATTGTATATTGATTTGATTGCCTCCTCTCAGCAAGAGTCGTGCACTATATTTGCCGTAATGCAGTGTGCTGTGCTGGCTGCACAACACACATACACATCAGACCGTGCATACAAAACCATGGAAGACAATAAGTGCAACACACACATACACACTGCAGTGCACCAAGAAGTAAACACACCTGTGTTTCATTAAGGTGCAGTGGGTGGCACGTACTCGACGTGCAAGTATTTTTAGCAGGGCAAACATTGCTCTGTTCGAAGCATGCTTATATTCTCTCCCAGTGTCCTTAGTGACGCAGACTTGACCAAAGTCATGAGGAAAAGCCACACAATGACACAGAAGAAATGAAAAAAAAAGCCATCGGGTCATTTTTTTCACGCGATCGCAGCGGGACCTGTGACTGACCACCACTGGTAGCACCTCGTACATGCATTTGCTGAATGACTGATAGTTTGTCAGGGTGTAAACTGTGGCAAGACGTCCTGAACCACCTCTCGTTTGAGCAACATCCAGCAGAAACTATGTTCTCCGGATATGGTGACGACTATGGACACTATCAGGAGCAACTTTCTGCTTGAATTTCCACTTCTTTCACTTTCCACTAGCACGTTATCTTTGCTTTTAGCAGCGATGCAACCATTGAAGAACCTCTCAAAAGCCATTGAAGCTCTTTTTCTCCTTCCCACGTCTATTTTTTCCCCAACCAACTAGAGAACTCACAAGAGATAGAGAAAAAAGAAAGTCGCGGTATGTTTGCTTGATTTCCCAAGGCTCTCGCTCTCTCTCACTCTCGTTTTGCCTGTGTGTGTGTGTGTGTGTGTGTGTGTGTGTGTGTGTGTGTGCGTGGATGTGCGTATTTGACCGTACCGTACATATGAGAAAAAGCATAAAGGGTGTTTCAGCAGAATCCCCTTGTCCTCCAAGGAGTTCCTCGCCACTTGTAGTTTTGCGAGTCTTGAAAATCTTCCTCTCTCAATGCAGTGTGTGTGCGCATATGTGGTGAGTTTCGCACTGCTCCCGCAGCACATGAGATATATGTTGCAAGCTGACATGAGACGGCGCAAGGTGCTGGCTGATAGATGTTTGCAGCAACACATCTTACGTCTGCAGTGTTGAAGCCCCGACCATTGATGGCATATGCATTTTCTCAATTGCGGCTCTCACTTCCGTTGCACCAAGTCTTGAGCTCTCCCCCACCGCAACATGAATAGCTTATATCAATATTTAATGGCAACCGACTTCCGCCTCTGGGTTTATTCTCAATAGATTCTTGTTAGCACCTCATCTCGTACTGTTACGGCTGGAAGCTGCTCTATAGAGCTGATGATGAGGTACTGGTAGATCAAAAAAACAACTCGAAACTAACTATCCTGATTGTGACGGACGTACAGTGCCATGCAAAGGCATTGGCAATGGTGGCAAAAATCCTGCTCTTTTGCGAACAACTCTGAAAAATGAACTTGCACAAGTGATGAAAACAAGAAATGTTGCATTTCTAATAGGCAATCAGCTTGCATTGTTCGCTTTCCGGGATCGTCCACAAGGAGCAGAATTTTACCAATGTCGCCAATGCTCACAGTTTCTCTCACCTATGACCTGGAGGTTTATCTTGTAGTTGCTGGTGGGCGCCTGCCTAAAGTCGACCCTGCACCTGTAGACGCCTTCGTCTTCTTGCCTCAGGTCCTCGATCCATAAAACCGGCGTGGGTATGGCGTCCTCCTCGAACCTGGCCCGTGCCCCCAAAGAGGTGGCTCCGGAGTTCCAGTGACGCCCAATGGAAACGCCATCGCCCCGGACGTCGTAGCTAAGCGGAGAATGAACAATGATTCCAAGGCGTGACTGCAACGCTCTTTCTAGTAATATGCTAGGTGGGAGTGGTGCGCATGTAACCAGGTAAGTCGTTCCTAGCTTCAGGACCAAGTTGGGCTATGTCACTTAGAGCCATCCAGGTAGTTCATTAGTTTGACACTTTATTATTGACTCGTGGGCATTGTGTCAGAGTGCAACACCAGAGACTGTGTTGCGCTCTGACACAGGGCTGTGCGACACAGTGCACGTCGTCTGTATTTGTGACGGGATTTGAGCATCGCGGCTCTGAGCATCGGGGATCTGAGCATCGCGGCTCTGAGCATCGGGGATCTGAGCATCGCGGATGTGAGAATAGAGCTTTGGCGTACCTGTAAATTGGATCCGTGGATGGCTCCTTGAACCAAATGACCAGAAGCAACGGATTGTCCTGAGAAGGCGGCCTCGTGTCACACGGCAACCGGGCGGTCCGGCTCAATAGGCCGGAAACGTTTGTCTCCAGAACTACCCGAGAAGCTTGGGGGAAGAAAACATAAACGTCAGCAGTTTAGCACAGACGCGGAAAATGATCTGACAATAACAACGCGACACATTGCTGTCTGGAGAATCCAACCCGCCATCTGTTTATCCTCCTATTCCCCCTCCATTTTTTCCCTAACTAAACGTTCCTCCTTCCAATTTTCCCGTTGAAACGACAGTGATTTTCCACGGTAGCCTGACTACCACATTTCTTCTCCTCAGTTACCTTTCCAGGGGAATCTCTCTCAAGTGGGCTCTTCTCACACAAAGAAGTCCTTCACGCACGCACACGCAAGATCCCCCTTTCCAAGCACTCCCACGGCATAAAGAAAAAGGACGGCGCGGAGGTAGATGGGTTTACAAAGACATCACAAGAAACCGACATCAGCCGCAGGATTGCAATGAGTAGGCCTCTCCAGTGAGCAAGTCGCGTGAGTCGAAAAGAATGCCCCTTCGACCTCGCCCCTCTCCACCCCGCCTGCCCGTGCGAGTATCGACTAAAGGTGCGGCGGAATCATCTAGTATCGACGTCGACGTTTTGAGACGTCACGAACATGCACACTGACGTCGGAGCCGCACCTTTTAATCGCCATTGATCAGCCCCGGTGCGTGCGCGTTTGTGCGAGTCTCCTACAGTAATACAGCACTCGATACCCATAGTAGCAGAAAAGCAGCCAAGAAGAGACTGTTGAACACTTGACTTTGAATGAAAGCTGCTCTTTGTGCGTGCGCGTGCGCGCGTGCGTCAAGAAGTGCGTAGGGAGACGAGAAGAAACCGTCGCAGTCCCTCCATTTGCTGTTTGCAGTACAAAAGTTGGGGCGAAGGTAGAAAGGTGACAAAAAGAAGGCTCTCTCTTTCTCTCGCAGCGATCATTCTTTCAGCGAGACCGGGAAGCAAACAAAAAGAGGGGGAACAGTCGCAAAAACTGGAGCCCCTTCTGACATCTCACGTCTCGTTTGGACTTTCAGCTAGGTGCACCAGACCTAATAAACCCCACCTAAATTGTACAGAGCCTTCGTTTTCCTCGTCTCTGACGTGTTCGGTCAGAAGTAGGATTAGATATCATTTCTTCACTGCTCATTGACGTCCTCAAGGGACCTCATGGTGACATCCTCATGGTGCTAAGTTGACAGGGTTGTTTTGGCACTGATGGCACAAACACACGCACTGTGTGAAGTCGCCAGTCGTGTGACACGTCTGAAGGTGCTTGCAGTTGTCTTATGGTCCTGCATGAAGAAATGAGAATTCAACTTGCTTCTTGCAATATCCTCTTCTCTTCGCTTTTTTCCCCCTTGCACGACGCTTAAGAAATCTCCTCACGAAGATCAGAATGTGATGAGATGAAGGGAGCAAAGGTTGTTTTTTGGCCCTGTTTGGGCCCTCCTCTCCTCCTCGGCTGCCAAACACATACCCAACTCTTCTAACCTCTCTCAGTCACACACACACACATGCGAGCGCACACGCACAAACACGGACTTGCTCACATGCGCGTTTCTTCCTTCGTTTGATGTGACAACTTTTCTTACCTACTGAGACAGGCAAATTGCGAAAGTAGGCACTGTTTCGCACCAGGGCCTTAAAGAGGTACTTTGACGGCGTTAAACATGTCCTCGTTGGGCGGCAGCCTCGCCGACTCCATTGCTCTCCTCTATGAACACTTGCGTGCATACGCACACGCGCACTTAATTGGAGGCAATTGAGACACTGTCCAATCTCACCTTTTTCTATTTCTACAAGTTTTTTTCTTCCCACCACAACCACCACATTCCAGCCGTAAAAGTAGCAAAAACTGGGGTTGAGCTTCTGCTAAATGGATTGGCCATCCAATCTCGGCCTTGTTGACAAAGAGACGGATGGGAGCAAAAACCTCCGGAGACCTTCATAAAAATCTCCTCCCCTCAGACGAGAAGAAAATTTTCTTCTATAAAGGACTTTTCAGATTGGAGGGCACGCAAGCAGCTGCCTGTTTGTCTTTGTTGCCCCCCCCCCTCCCAAATCTTGTCAAGATGAGGGAGATTTAGGCTGTCCGAGTCTCGTGTAACCACCAGTATACAATATGGAACTCTGGCTGCTCTGCCCACATTTGCCGTTATGCACGGTTGAACACGTTGCGGACAATAATAAGCTTTTCTTTTAGTCGCGACCTTTACCTCGTCCTTACTGTACTATATTATTTCAGGCACACCCATTTTTTGTATCCACTCTCACTCTCATATTTTCTCTTTCTTCTGGTGCCAAAACGTGTACGGCGCTCGCTATAAACTGGGAGATATTTCACCGGGAATGGCCCCCAGAGGGCACAGAGCAGCGGCAGCTTTCTTAGTTGCCGCTGTAGCATCTGTTACCATTATCTTTTTATTAGCGCGTGTTGCTGGCACCAACAATGGTACAACAATGTCATGGCCTCTTCATTCCGTGTATAGTTATCCGTATGTCTACAGAGATCGAGCTAAATTAAAACCCACTCTCCTAAACACTTGCTGGCTTTAACTTACATGGCCATTGGAATAGTAGTTCTTTAAGCTTCAGATTGTCACCAATCTGAACGACCCTTTTTCTGTTTAAACTTTAACCGGAACGTCGTCCAATGTCTATGAGGACCCGCAACATTTGAGCGCTCCTAGGCTCTGCCACTCCATGCATTGCGCTAAAAGCTGTGAAAGTCAGTCAGAAAGCACGTATTTACATTCCCTGACAATTCAATACACTAAGAAAAAAGGCGCGGACAACAAAAAAGGCGGACTCAGTTCAGTGCAACTCCACTGTTTGTGGCTTTGGCACCAGCCTCGCACAAACATCGTCGACCTCGCTGCCTCGTGTCAAAGGCGAATGCTGGCTGTTATTCTCTCGACTGAACAACTTGAGCCAAATATATCAGATCTGGCGTCTCACTTCGGTTGAAACTTGCGTCCAATATGTGTTCGAGCGTAATCGTCACCGCCGGGCGATCATCACATCAAATAACCATCGACTTTAACGATGCGGGATAGAGCAGACAAAGGCTGTGATAAATGACCATTGCGAAGGTGACTCAGGCATTTCTGAATCCCCCTCCCCCATCCCGTCTTCTCTCATACACACGCAAATTCATATAGTACGCACATACAGGGCATACCAAAAGTTGCGTCCGCTGTGAGGTTCAACGTGCCATACTCTTTTCTTCGGTAGAACTGAGAAGTTGAAGGGGCCTAAACAACTCCGCCGTCAAGATCCTCGCGGACGAGACCCTCGGGATGGCCGTGTGACTACACCTCACGATGTCGTCAAGTTTGTGTGCTGAGTACTGTTTATGTGGCCTAGGATTTCGCCCTTCGTCTGGTCTGATAAGCATGAGGGCATCAGCTACGACAAAATGAATGTTACTGCCTCAATCGTTCTGTATGCCTTGAAAAAAACGGAGCAGAGTCTTAGAAGATGTAGTCTGCAGTGGAAATCTCGAAGCACACGAGCCTGATTTGAATTGTTTTTTTTTTTTTTATCAGCCGAAGCTGGGAAAAAATTCAACTTTTAAGGCACACAAAGCATTCAACATGCGGGCACCACTTCTGATACGCACTGTACACACGTGTGCGCACGCACAGAGAGAGTTCGTACAATAGGTGAATTATGAATAGGTCGAACCCGCTTTTGGTACTGGTCTCATACTGGGAACATTTGGACCCCCCTCTGAAACATTGAGGAATGAGGACCTCGAGACTCCGACCTTTAGCAGCCTTTGTGGAGCTTTTTTTTTCAAACAGTAATCTGGCAGAAACTTCACTTCGAGGGATTTCTTGAATTTCCCTTGAGAGAGAGCGACCTCGCAGTAACTCTTACCATCGCTTTTTATCCTCCTTTTAGTCGAACCACTCCTCCCTCAGGGGGCATTGTGTGTATGACCCCTATGAAAGATGGTCTGCCGTAGCGCGAGGGAAAACCGTCACGTATACACACACGGTAGAATGCAGTGCGAGCAACACAAAATATCTGGTACACTCGTGAGGCTGCTCATGTGGAAAGCCCAGCTATCACGAAAATTTACCGTAGAGTCAACCAAGGGGTGCCTCACAACTCAGGTTGTGTTGTTGGTTTTTTCTAACTCAAGCTGAGAGAGATATAGGGGTAGCTTTTGAATAATGGATCTCCATGTATTGATGATGAAGAGGGGGAAAACGCCTGGTGGTGGCCAGCCAGTATGTGTTTTTTCCCCCTCCTTCCTCTCTCCCTCTCTCATTTTGTGTGCCAAAGAGCCCCTTTGGAGGCAGCACAGACTTGGTCGTCATCTACAGCACTGCCAAGTACTGCACGAATTCATAGTTGTCAAGATCCCTCACTTTGAACTCAGCTCGCCTGTCCAGGCCAAAACCCCAAGATGACGGCCCCAAAACCAATTTATAGTCCAGTCGTCACTAGAGAGCTCAGCCTTGATTTCCAACACGACTTCTCCGTCGTTCGTGGGATCCCCGCAACTTATTACTGGGTGACCCAAAGTTATCACGTGTAGCCATCATTTAAAATGAACGTGCATGCAAACAATAGAGAAAGGTCTGGCCAAAATATGGTGGTCTCCTGTTATTTGTTCCCTGATTCTGCCCACCGCCCTTGCGCCCGGAATATTTATCAGGGTCAACAGCTATTTATTCCTGGCTGGCTCCTCCGGTGCCTTAGGGGGGCGCAGGATGTGAAAACAGGAATAGCCCAAGGGCAGGGCCCAAAGTAGCTGCCGATAGTAGTGGGGAACTTCAACTTAAGGCTGACGCACCCATCGGGAAAACTCTGTTCACTACGATGTTTCCCCACCTGAGCAGGAGAGGGCCCGTGCAACACAAAGTGCGGCCCCTTGGGCTCCGCACCGCCGTGCTTGCAGCGGGACAACCGTCTACCATGCAGCACACGTACGTCCGAAGGCCAGGAAGGAGGAGCAGATCTTGCTCTGGCAGCATTTTTGTCCCGAACAAGCCATGATTCGCTATCTCGAGGAAACTTCAATTTCTGTCTGCTCGCAATTCTAAGACCTCTTTTTACTATACCTCGCAATTGATTCCTCTTTTGGCTATATCGACCACTACCCACCCACCATTAAGGTCCCGATACGAAGAGAGCAGAAGGAAAAGTACCCTGGGGCAAAAAGGAGAGTTGGACAGGAGAGAGAGAAGAAAAACCAATTTGGAATAGATTCGATCAGCCCACGCTGCAAGAGAAGTACAAGGAGTAGCTATATCTCACTTCTACTGAAGAAAGAGGGGTTAAGGACGGGGTGCAAGTGACACATTTCCCCGTCCTAATATGAGAGCAGTTGAAGGGAGAATCAACGTTTTCTCCAGCAGACGTGGTGACTGGCATAGTATTGGAAATGGCATCCGACGGCAATTTATTAGCTTCCGCTGCTCTTTCCACTGCTCCCTCATCCATTCACACACACACACACACACACACACACACACACACACACACACACCACTGGAAACAAAAACTTGAAGGCAGCAGTTCACTTTGGAAAGTAAGAATAAAGACACCTCCTCCGATTTACCTCGTCCTCCAGAAGGAGAGACAATGGACTTGTCAGACGCTGTACGAATCTTGTCATGTTTGCTTGAGTCACCTCTGCCCATTTCAGTGAGGGTTCCAGGGTCTTCAGCATCCCCTCCCTCCCCGCCGACGTTGAGTGTATCAGCCCGGACACACTTCATTGGCAGCGGAAAAGAGGGACGGACTGAGAGAGTCTATTTATATCCACTTTTCAATTGTTCTTCGCATTCCTTCACTTTTCCCTCCTTGAAGGGGAGTTTGCTCTGGCTTGCCTTTTCTCCACTCTCGACCCCTCGCACAAGCTCTGACAGTTATTTTATAGAGTGTGTGCTTGATGTTCCAACCCTCCCCCCAATGAAGGAGGCCGCAGTTTACCAGTAAACACGACGGTATTAACTATTTTTGTCGGCTGAAAGGATTTTTCTGTTTCCTGTCTCCTTTTTTTCTCTCCTCAATTCTCTCTCGGTCCGCATAGGCCCCAATTCCCTTCGGACGAACGGCGGCAGTAAAAAAGTAGGGGGAATCACGGTCGGATAAATTCGAAACGAAAGTAGAAATATTTCTCTATGGAAGTACAAAGGAGGGATTCCAGTCATTCGGACCATGTTTTATAGGCCCATGTGGGGTGCGTGTGGGCCCCATTGACGTCTCAGTCACGTGCCCCGATCATATCGGGAGCCAGGGGGCAATGAAGCTTTGACACTACGACCTAATGTGTACTTGTGATGGCGAATGAGCCAGAGAGAGAGAGAGAGAGAGAATGCACGAAACTGCAGCCCGGGTACTGCGAATTCAGCAATACAGCCAGCGACGTCTGTTAGCCGGTAAACTTTTCGTAGGCTAACTTATGGAAGAGAGACACAGCTCTGCAATAACATCGTACGTAGTCATAGGATTCAGAAAGTCTTGGACTACTTGCTTAGCTTATCCTTACCCGGAGGTTGGCTATTTCTGGCCGGTTCCGTGATGACGTCGGAAGCTACTTGGAGACCCAGTCCAAGGATGAGCAGCATCGGAGCCATGAGCCCAGCTAGCATCAGTGACAGCATGATCGCCGTCGACGATATGTGGTGGCACAACTGACGATTGGTCTTCTGTGGAGCTTCTCAACTAACCAACGTCACGTCATGGTGCTGTTATATAAAGTCATCAGTGGATGTTGACTGCGGTCCCACCTGAAGTAGAAACGTTGACGTTAGTTTTCATGTAGAGCTGGGCAAGGAAGTTTTAATTGAAAGATTCTCTCGAGGGGTTGGTATTTTTTTGGCAGGTGACGACTGAGAAGGTAGGAACTGACAAAAAGGCAGCTTCTTCTCCCTGCTGCCACCCTCCGGTATTCAGCTCACGGCCATGCTCTCATGCAGCCTGCATTTGAACGACTCTATATACGACCACGGCCACGGCTTCTTTCCTATACAGAAAGAAATGTGGCTGAGGAGGGGGAAAATTACGGGCATGTACGTACGTACATATGCGCTATCGAGAGGGGGAAGGGGGGGGGGATTACAAGTGGTGTTTGGTCCAATTCTCCGCCCCACCACAACGTCGGACAAGCTGGCGGTGGCGTGGGGGAAGCAGAAGAGCCAGAACGACAACGAAATCACGTGTGCGAGGAACAATCAGCTCCGAGCGAGGACGTGGAAGAATAAGATCCATGATACTTGAGCGAAAGTTCTCATATCATCACTGAAATGAAAGAAAGGAGAAGTGTGGAAAGACTTTCTTCCCTCTCAGCTATTATGTCTCCCCTTCTCGTCCTAATTTAATTTTCGCATTCGCTGAAACTTTCTGCATTTTAAGGGGGCGGAAGCGACGGCGACGGCGACCAAGTTGTAAACTTTTCTCCTTCTTTTTCGTCGTCCCATTTCCACACATATCTCTGGCTACATACGAAATGCACGCGACGACGAATATTCCGGGGAGTCGTGGAAGAAGAAAAAGGTCGTCATAGGCAGACAAGAAGGTCCCTCAACACTGCACGTTCACTGTCGCTGACGCCCGCGAGCGGTGGAGCGTGCGAGTCAAAAAGAGAGAAACGCGTGGACAGCAAAAAAAATGGGGACCCCAACAATGTGGGCCTTTCTCAACGTCGCCCACGCCGACGTCGAAGGCTGGCGACCGCGGCGTGGCTGCCGCGGGGCACCAGTTGGCCGGCACCAATCACACTGAACAGTTGTTGCGACTCACACTGTAATTTCAGCACTTGGGTGGAGTTTTTGGTTTGGCCCTCTTCTTCTTCACACTCCTTTCCGTGTCTCTGATCCCGGTTCAAGTCTGCCTTGAATTTATGGTTAAGCACTACGAGTGCACCAAGCAAATGTTATTGACAGAAGCACGGAGCTCAAGCACGTTGGTAAGAGCTTCCAATTTCTAGCTCATATTTTCTGGGAATGGGATGTGGATGATGGTGGGGAGGGAGCCCCCAATGTTTACACATGGAAGACTTTTATGCCTATAAATACGAACAGCACATTGCTCTGAGCATATGCGAGCAACAAAGGCCAGCAGCTCCAACTGATGCCAAGCAAGGCTTCTCACATCCGCAATCAGCGATTTCTTTCCACTGCTCGGGATCGTCGTCGTCGTCGTCGTCGTCGTCATCTTCTGCATTTGCGTCGTAAAAAGAAAAGCAAGCGCCAGAGTGGTGCAAGTGGAACGTGTATTAATACCGCAGGGTCGTTCCCATAAGAGTAACTTTATAACCATCCGCAGGCTCTTTGTTCCTCATAGTGCTTTCGCTGCAAATGGCAGCAAATGTGTGGAAAGTAGAGTATAAAACCATTTGATGGACAGATATAGGAAAACAATGAGGCTCTTCTGCAGTGCCACATGCACACTCGAGCTCTTTCATCCTCTGTCTCTGCGCGAGTCTGTTAAATGAGACTTTATTGCTATTATTATTATTGTTATCGACAAAGCCTTCAAAGTAGTCGCAGACACGTGTTAACCGACATAGGTGTGGCGTTGCGCACCATCAGAGCTCTGCGTGAGCCAACCACAGGGGAGGGATTGTGAGCGAAATAAGGGTCTTGCATGCTGGCACCGATCAGGGTTTGGTGCCCAGACCCGCCCCATTCGAAAACAGAGCACGTTGTCGCCGATTTGTGGCAGACCAGTGACTGATGCCAGGTTCGACAGTTGCCTTGATCTCGGCGCCCAAAGTCACCCAAATTGGAGCATCTCATAACTGTGTCTGCCACCTCAAAACTGGCGAGTGCACACAGAAGTGAAATGGGGCAGAAAATCAGCCACACAAGGAACAAAAGTGACAAGATTCTTCCTGGGGACCCCTCTTATCCAATTTCCTGCCCAAGCCTTAAAAGTCCGGCATAGGGGAAAAAAAGCCCGGGAATTTTCGCTCCTTCACAAGGACCAAGAGCCAGTGGGGTGACTAAATCAGTTGTTTGACAATTTACCAACAATTGAGGTCGTTTAGTGACAAAATGAGTGAAATTGGTTGGGTAACGACGAGATGACAGCCCTGTCAAAATTCCCATGCATTTTATCACCCACGATATGAAGGCATAACCCCACCCTCTCTCCTTGATATGTACAGCAATGTCTTATTTCATGGCGTTCGTTTTTGCAGCTTCGAAGGGGGGTAACAAGAGAAGGAGGGTGCTGGGGTCCCACTTCTTTGAGTCAGTGTTCATCTGGGTGTCTGGGGGTTGTGTGGGCTGACCCCTTAATGGTCAGCAATAAGTGGATGATGAGGGAAAAGCGCATCGATCTCCTGCCAACTGTACAGGGTGGGTCTGAATGAACGTCCCGAGGAAAACGACGCGCTGCTCTAACATAGATATGGGCACTGTTTAAAGAGATATTGACGTCAGAGGAAAGCAAACCTTGCTTGTTGCGAGACTGCTTTTGAGTGAAATCGTCTCTGCTTGTGACACGAAGTGAAAAACAAGCAACATGTCAACGTTCAATATCGCTAATCCTCGAATGAAATATAGAGACTATCGAAGAATGGAAGACGAGAAGGAGAATCAGCTGCTCTGGTAATACTTGTACCATCATATCAAAGGGGCTGAAGCACCACTTTTTTAAAAATAAAAATAGTGTTCATGTAGTTGAAGTTCTGAAGCCCTACTTTTCGCTCAGTGTTTTGAACTCCAAGGCCTTTTTTTGTACCCAATGTAAAGCGACTTTTCACTTGTCATTTCAGCTTCAGTATTTGTTTTTAGGTGTTCAGAAAAAGTGGTGTAAAAAATAACAAAGTCTAAAATTGCTGATTGATTGTCAGCTCACTTTTGAGTCCTGGCTGATTCGACAACAATACAGCTCGACTTAGCATAGGTTAGGTTATCAGCTGATCCCCAATACATCAAATCGCTCCGAAATTCGTCTCGTAGCATGCAAGGTTGCAGTTCAGACCAATGGAATATTCCTCTGTCCGGGCAGGTCTTCAGAGCGAGCAGGTTTGGCAATAAGGAGGGAGAGTCAGAGACCCGCGGAGGTGACAGACGCAAAGTTATCTAGAGAATAAATACAGTTTAGGAGACGTTCGGCCGACTTTTGATATGCCATAAAGATCTTTGATGATCTTCCCCGGAGAAAGCAACTTTTTTTTCTGCAGTGCTGGCATCTGGTCGGACGTCATGACTGTATGTCCTTGTCGTATTCTTCCCACTGTCGGGATACTTGGGTGCCATGCGCATGCGGAGCCCAGCGCCACCATCACCTTAGGACTGATGGCTTCTTCTCCCGGGCACACCACTCCAGGTTTGCCTGGGGAGATATGCATTGAAAATCCTCCTGGGAAAAAGCATGCAAAACTGTGAAACATTCTTGCCGCATTTTCGAGGATGCTTCTTCTCGTCATTCAAATGCCGAATTCGCTAATCCTGGGAGAGGATAGTGCAACTTTTTTAAGAAGGAAGAAAGCTTCTGCGAAAAAAAGGGGTTCGCTTCGTACTATACTCGAAAAACAAAGTGCCTAAAGGCCCCACGTGCCTTATATTCGCTAAAAACGGGGGAGGGATCAGTACAAATTGCTCTTTCTACCTTGTGGGAAAAGTTTCGCCGTTGTATTTTCTGTTCCAGGACAAAAGGACTCTTTGTGTACGTACGTAGTAGTACTGAGGCGATGCTGTCAACTAAAATTTGGCCAAGAAGAAAAGATTTCCTAAGCACGACAAAAATAAGGATAAGAATGAAACTTTAGTGTCGTAGGAACACTTCTCGCTGCTCCCCCCCCCCCTTCTCCTCAGGGTTATGCATAGAGAGAGAGAGAGAGAGACTAGTGAAAAGATGGGTGGATGCGATTATGCCAAATTTGGGTCTGGTGGCTGCGATAACAGCAGGTACGCTACAATGCGATCAGCATATTCGAGGCTCAATGGCCTGTGACTTGGCTATCTGTGTGATGGGCATGTCTATTTCGACAGGCCTGTGTTTGTTTGTGTGTGGGAAAGGTCCTCACGCTCTATTTCCCTGGAAATGCTTTCGCTCACACACGTGACTATCGCTTGGCCACACGAGGACAGTGCAGCAGATACACGCACCAGCCGCGAACGTGCTGCGTGCAGCACAAAATAACAAATGTCACAAACCTCAGACGACGACGTGCACGTCCACAAGTTTGTCTGCGTGACGTTGCTTCTGGATCTCCTAACTCCGTTTGGAAGGAGGAATCGCTTATACTTGACAGCGATGTGTCATCGGACCCGTAAAAACTCTTGGACGTTGCAATATATTGCGCACGATTGCACGCTCACTACGTGTACAGTGAGAGTACTAAAGGAACGAATGTTTACATCCCACTGCTCCCTGTTCGATGAGACAGGACCAAAAAGAAAATCTGCTGTCAACTTTCTACTGCTTTTTTCTGCATATTCTACACCTGTGGGAGGGGAGTCTCGCCGTCTGTTTGTCTGTCTGTCTTTGCCATCGGGAGGGTCCGCATCTGTATAGGGAGCCCCTCCGACCATCCAAACCCACACACTCAGGTCAGTCCTCCGCTCGCTGTTATGAACTAGCGCTCAAAAGCCCTGGTTTGCTTAGAAAACAAACTTGAACTTTGGGCTGGACCATTCGAGACGAAAACTTGGCATGGTAGGAAGCCCCCCTCCCCTGGATTGTCATAGAAAGGCAAACCCCCTCCTTTCAACCATGGTTGAGTCCTATAAAGAAGGATTTGTTTAGAACAACGAAACTGGCTGCTTAGGAGAACTGATTGGGACCAAACTTGTCATGAAAATAGGCAATCATCCCGCCGAGGGTCAGAGGGATATCACCCCTGTCCCCTGCTGTGAAAAATGGGCGGCGTCAAAAAATGGGTGTATTTACAGCAGTAAATCTGATGGAGTGTAATATCGCTCTGGCAGGTGTCAACCCATTGAAGAGGGGTGCCCATGCAGGCTGGTCTAACCTCCAGGGTTGACCCTGACGGTCTACAGAGATGAGAGAGAGAGAGAGGTAACTGGGCAACATTCTCGTGGACCGGCCTATTGCTCGTAGTAGTTGAATCGGGACTCAAAGTTATGACATTTCTTCTGGCCTTGACTGATTTTGGCTGAAGTAGGACTCCAAACTAAGAAAGCAACTGAGAAAATCGAGCAGTGTCCAAGCGATGTCAAAACAGAATGCAGATGAAACATTTGGAAAGTACAAAGATCTTTCCTCGTAACAGATCTTTTCCTCACCACTTTGAGGTCTTCCCTTTCTAGTGACATTGTTGACACTCTCTGCTTTCCAAAGTCTCACCTGAAAAGCACTTGAGGCAACGTATGTGATGGGGAAAAGGTAGAACTGCTCAAGAAAGCCACGTTGCAAGTTGGTACAGAAAAATTGGCAGTACAAAAGTCCCCGGTAATAGCCAAGAGTGATGACTCATGACTCTTCCTGGTCCTGATTTTTACTTCATAAGATGGAGGCTTTTTATTGGTTAAAGTCATCAAACTCTGCTTACAGACATCTAGTTGCCCGCCAAAAGTTACGTACCACCTTGCAAAAAAGAATCGGATTATTATGAGAAAGTTGAAATTTTGTGGCCGCTGACTTGTTGGAGATTCTATGCACGAAGGCATCATTTGGCTCACATTGCTAAATGTTTTAGCTAAGAGAAGAATCTATGAGGTTTTCTACTGGAGGTATATAATTGTAGTTCAATGACAGTAAAAGCCAATAGCTTCTATTCATATATCGATCATAAGAATATATCGGCTATGGTCATCAAAACGTTGGACCCCGAGTTGATGACAACCACCACAGACCACTGTATTCACTTGATTTCAGCATTCTGGTGTTGTTCTAGCAATTGTTCAAGATTTCCTTCAATTGTCCAATGTTGAAATTCTCCAAAATATCGCACAAAAGTCATGCCTGAGTTTTTTGACAGGCTGATTCGTGGGGGACCTAAAGTTACGAAGGGACCCCAAGTTTCAAGTAGGATTAGGGGTTTTTTTGACCTCGTGACTCCATTTTGCTCGTACGATAACGCCAATTTATGGAACACAGGATTACCACCACCACCCCAGGGTTGACAGTAATCCGCTTGATCCGTATCACAGACTGTCTCTCCCCTCCTGTGTAGCTGGCCATTATATACTGCAGCGTTCTTTTCTCTTTATGTCACTCAAGAGTGGCGAAGGCATCTTCATTCAGCCTTTGCTCTCTCTCCATCCCTCTACCTTGTTACCAGAGTATTGTGCGTATGCGCTCGACCGCCATGAAGTCACGCCAGAAATGCGGCAATCATTGTGGTGGAAGAGCCGTGGTGAGATGTGCCACTGGGTCAAGACTCGAGACGGCGTGAAATTGGGCGGAAAAAAGTGTCTTTCCTCCTTTTCCAGACTGACTCTACCTACTTAAGCACTTTTGACAGGAAAGTGGCAGAGGGAAAGTATCCCGGAAAGGAGGAAAGCAGTGAAAGTAGCCTTTTTTTACCCAGCTTTAGTGGGCCAACTGATACGGTGCAGTATAACAGTAGTGTTACTGGGGACAGAACTACTACATATTTACGTCGAGGAGAAGAATAATATGAGTATCACCATGGCCAGGCTGCAGCACATTAGCTTTCTCTCTCTCTCTCTCTCTCTCTCTCTCTCCGTGCGAGTGCGCGCGTGCGTGTTCCATTGGCTCTGTATGTGTCGCAGTATCTAAATGACCTCGGAAGAAGACGTGAAATGGGTGGGACCTCCTATGACACCATGAACAGAGTTTCCCAAATCGAGTGGTACCGAAGTCGAAAAAAGAAATCGAGTTTCGGCCAGCCCATCAAGGTCGAATTGTGGAAAGGCCGATCATCTTTACGCAATCATTTGGCCGACGATGAGGGTCCGCTAAAAGCGTAATCGACAGGAACACGCTTTCACACCAGCTTTCTCTAGTCATTGCGTCCTAACTCAAATTCCAACTTGTAACTTGACGTCTTTGAGCAACCTCCAAGTCGAATTTTGGAGGAAAGAAAAAGTTGAAAAATTCGAGTATTCGGAAACTATGAATACTACTTCCCCCCCCCCCCCTCCCCCCCAAAAAAAAGTCACATGGCGAATAGGACCAGAGAATTAAGGAAAGAAAATTTGTCTCGACGGCATACTTTAGAGCTCCAGAGCGCTCCAAATGCACGAGTGGGAGAAGATGCGTATCAAGTGCACTTATGCTTGGCACGGCAAAGTTTCGCCAGCCCTGAAATATTAGTGATGCCTCTTTGTTGATGCGCGTATGTCTTAGTCCGGGTACAACAACATGAACTTGGATGAAGTGTTGTGGGTGGAAGAAAAGGTGGCGTGGGTGGGGAAGCAGCAGAAGTTTTCTCCACTTTATCGGTAACTAAGTTGAGCCATCATCTTCAATCTTGTCGAGGCGAGCGAATTTAGAGCAGATTGCATTCTGTAAATTGCATTTACACATTCTTATCCGCTGTCTGTCCGCCTCATGTAAAGGGACGTCGTATGCCCTTTTCTGCTCTTTCTATTTAGGGGAAAGGAGCCGCTGAGATTGCGGATCTTTATCGTTTCTTCTCTCCCGCTTCTCGCTCGCTTCTTTCGTTACGACGGCTGCCGTCGGAGGCCCCGCGTGCGTGGGCGCGCGCGCGTACATATCGGTGCGTGCGTGTAACAGGGTGAACTGAATGAAATTCTCCACAAAAAGTTATTGGCAAGCGATAAAGTGCAACAAGTTCATGGTGAGAGAAGAGCCCCAGACCCGCCGGTGAAAGTTTTCGCATAAAGCATCGTCCCTCATTTCTCTTCACCCTGTGAGTGGGTGAGAAAGGGAGGAAAGGCCTAAGCTCGGCCTTTGCTTCCCGCCCTTTAATTAATCGGAATTAGATCGCCAAAAAAAGGCGCCCCAGTCTACTGCAGAATGGGTGAATCGACTTTGGAGAAAGTGCAATGAAGAAGGCACGACAAAGTTGAGACTTTCAGGAAACACTGACCTGGAACTGTACTTTGCTGCAGCCAAGTCTTTCCTGGTCGCGAAATCACTCGAGGAAAGTCTATCAACGTGCATATGACTTGACAACTATCCCAACGCACAGGCAAGTGCTAGTTTTGGAGACCGACACTGTGCTTTCGGCCTATGAGGCCGTCCAAGTCTTCAAATGACTCTTAGCCCGAGAACAACTATGCAAGCTTTACTACGTACGTAAGTTATCATGAACTGCAGCCTCCAAAGCAGTCAGTGCCCCCTTTTCTGATCACTGGCACACATTCTTCGTCCGTTGCCTGCTTTCACACTAAGTTGAGCAAACTTGAACGGATGTCAGGCACTTGTTTATCAGCGCAAAATGTCACTTTGACTGGAGACCTGCTGTTCTGGGTCTGGGGAAGGTCGCCCACAGTGCCAAGCAGTTGACCTATTGGCCCAAGATAATGCGCAAACTCTCGATACTGAGGAGGTAGTCACATGGGCATGGAACAGACGAGCAAGTTTGCCAAGTCAGCTTGTTTATCTTGCCGACCTCCACCCACACGCACTTAAGCGGCGTGTCTGCCACTGCTCGTTATCAGAAAATGCATCTAAGTGCGACAACATTCGCGCATTTCACCCACAGTTTAAGCTACGCTTAAGGCGGAGTTGACGCCGGCAGAATTTGGGCACAGCCACCAATGACCGCAGCTGTGACACGAGTGTGACGGCCCCGAGGGACAGCGCAAACGCACCGCAAAGTCAGACCATGCGGAGAGATCACCGACCTGTGGGGACGCCATTCCTCCATCTCCATGGGCACCTCTTTCCTCCCGGTGCAGATTTGCCACTGATGGAAGCAAATTTTGTATTCCGGGCTGAGGACAGCAGCTGGCTTCTCTTCAGCGCTCACGCAAATCTAGTGGAAATACACTGAGACGATGCCAAAGTTGTTCTTTTTTTTGCCGACGGTGAAGAACCAGGAGAGAGAGAAAAACTTGTTTCTTCCGCTGCAAAAAGTTTCTTTTGTGGCTGCCGAATCGAAGACAGAAAGACTTTCTTCATTGGCGGCCTCGGAGCAACTGACGGAAAGAGGAAGGAAGAGAGCTTCTCTCTCTCTCTCTCTCCACTTTGGCTTCTTTATTTATGCTGTCAGAAGAGACGTCGTGATCGAGAGGGTGTCAAGAATAACAACGGTTTGAGTTTATTTTCCTCATGATTTTGACGCTGCTCTTTGGAGGTGCTTCCATGACTTGATTCATGATTGTCTCACTATCTTCTTACTTGTTCAATTATGACTGCTCTACGTCTGCCAGAGCTATGCTGGCAGCAATGGTGGAGAGCAATTTGACGTCTTCACATACAGTTTTGAGGCGGCTACTTGAAAGTATGTTGCATACTCAAATCTTTGGCACTACCAAAATACAGAGGGGAGCGGGAATCATTCGGTCTGGGGCAGTGAAGCACCCGAGGAAAAGGGGGGGGGGACTCGACGAGACTGCAAAGAGGCCAGAGGTCATGTCCTCTATCTCATAGAGACCTCCTCTTGTGCGTACTGCCCATTTGTCATCTTTTGGGGAACGCGTGTGCGACTTATGATATTGAGGGAAAAAATGTGAGGTGAGCGTTGATCAGATTGAGATTGGACACTCAAGGAAGCCAAGGAGGTCTCCTCCTCCATGTCGATGATTTACCCGTACGTTGAAGTGGTGCATACCTACGTTCATACCCAATGCACTCACGTTAGATGGAGAGCCCTGATTTAAAAAAATGACGATTTCATGTCTCAACTCCTTGTCACGCTTTCTACGCATACTCAAAGTACTTATTAGGTGACGGTTTATGTGGTTGAAGACGTGAAAATGTCAGCTTTTTTTAACTTTCACTGCATACACCCACAATTTTTACTCAAGATGGAAAAGAGTCAACTGATAGGGCTTCAGTTTCAGAAGGTCCAATTTGGTAAATGACATTTTCCATGGAGGCTCCTTGGACCATCATATGTAGCTCCGAAAGCTCTCTTCTCTGGACTGCTTTTGCGAGGCTCAAACCCATACTTAGGAGGTCCGGTGAAAAAGTATTTGAGTGTGATTCCATTTTACAGCAAGCGTGGCACAGACATCCACGCTGCAGGGCATTATCAAAAATTTCTTAGAATCGGACCACCGGAGTACACATGCGATCGTGCATCGCTGGTATACGTCAAGAGTGCCGTACTCGGTTCGAAATTGGAGGTTGCGTGACCAAAGAGGAAATACTTACGGGTACGAAATACTTACGAACATGCAGCACATAACTCGCGCACGGACTCTGTCCGATGCTGCAGGGACTTCGCACTACAGTAGCACACGCTTATAAGATTCATTGAAAGCAATATTCAATAGCTCATAAGAAAACAGGAATCGAACTTAATTGACCATTGCAGTAACTAACTCAGTACATTTATTAGGTTCATTTTGAGGACGCGGTTAAGAAAAAAAGCGCAAAAATTGGCCCACAGGTTTTTCCACCACTTTTTGTTTGATTATTTTTTTAAGTAGTGACTTCCACGATCACCGACTGCGCCAAACGAATGCGAATTGAAATGCACTAAACAAGGATAAAAGGTTCATACATCTGTAGGGTTCACTTTTGCCATGGAGAAATGTGAACCTTATAAGCGTGTTCTCCTGTATAACGAGGGAAAGAAAAACCTTTGAGGACTCCACGGACTTTGTTTATCGTGATGTCTGGGCGCTCGAGTGTGAGAGTAAACAGTTTTATACATGCGCCACAACTTGGGCCTTGATTTTAGGTGCTGAATGCCTATGGTCTTCACATTCTTAGTCAGCATGGGGGGAAACTTCTTTCCTCTTCGAATGTTAGCACTTCTGCTTCAGCCTTTTCACTTCCCTCCATCTGTGAAAAAACTGGAAGACAGTGAACTGGTCCTGCAAGGAGAATTGTCAGGCGGAGTGAGAAAAGGACAACAGAAAAATCAGCAGCATCTTTGAGAGAGCGGAATGAACCAGTGCGACCATGGAGGTAAAAAGATATAAGGCAGTATGCAGAACTTGGCCTGGACCGGTGTGGTGTGGGTTAGTGTGGAAAGAAGTATGCACAGCTAACTAGGCCAAGGTGGGCTAGTGTGGCAAGGCCGGAGGTTCAGTACTGAAAGAGGTATGCACAGCTAACCAGGCCAGGGTGGACTAGTGTGGACTAATGTGGGCTAGGCCAGAGCATAAATGGGTACTGGTACACTAGATCCCCAGTAAATATTAGTGCCTACTGGGGATGTAGCATAGCAGTAGCCATCTATGGCCAGTGGTAGGAAAGAGGAAGTAGGAG